>Ga0208670_100159_pt1 | contig 22734 bp, 16 predicted proteins | sample 24BtaG_FD_184098 | JGI IMG/M metagenome (GOLD analysis project Ga0208670, IMG submission 184098) | Marine viral communities from Cariaco Basin, Caribbean Sea - 24B_WHOI_OMZ_CsCl (SPAdes) (version 2) | ecosystem: Environmental > Aquatic > Marine > Oceanic | place: Caribbean Sea: Cariaco Basin...
CCAATAAAAGCTGTTCTTTATCTTCGTAATAGATGTACAGCGTGGCTGGTGACAAACCCGCAGCCTTGGCTATCTTGCCAACCGAGGTTGCTGAAAAACCGTGATCTGCTACTTCCCTCACGGTAGCTTCCAGGAAGGCTATTCGTTTCGAGTCGTCTCTTTGCCGCATTTGTCTGCTCAACGCTTCAAATTGGTCGGCCTAAAATAATTGAACGTTCACTTATTTTCAAACCGAAAATATAGGCGTATACCGAAGTAGGTGCCCTACTGAAGCTTTATCATTGAAGAAATTTGACTGCGTCATTATTACTGACTTTGAACCATCAACCGCGCTGCACATCAATCAATAAAACAACAGGTTAGCCGAGCATGACTATTTCTGCCATATAATCATTCAGCGTATGCAATTTGCTCCGCCAATCACACTTGATGAAATGGCTGTGATTAGCTTGCACGCTCTGGGGGAAAGCTCTGACTCGAATGTCCGCTTTTGTTTAGGAGCCGGGGAAAGCTGCGCGGGCCGCAAAGCAAACACCCAGGTCGGTCAGTTACCAACTTAACTATCAAGGACGCTGCTGTTTTCTAGCGGGCTGATGGGTGCGATTTGTTCCTGCTCAATCCAAGGTAAACTTGTACGTTGACACTTACCGAGATCTTCATACAACGCAGAAATGGCAGGATAACCTCGCGCTGACTCAATCGCCTGCATCAACCCGACCACGGGTATTTCTTTGACTTCGTCACGATCCTGAGTTGGTACCGGAGCATCCACCCCCATGAGGTATGGCTGAATATCGATATCAAGTCGTTTCGCCAGAAACGCTAGGATTCTGTAGCCACCCACGTCACGATCGCCCCAGTGATAAACCGGTACTTCAGTTCGGATTTCGGCGATGATGACCTCGATTGCGTGCAACCAGGAACGAGGCGGAAACCCTGCCGTGTAAATGACAACACCCGCATCATCGATCTCCCGTACATACCGCTCAAAGCTGGCACGGTTCTCGATGAACAGCAAATACAGTGGTCGTTGGTGCCACTCAATATCTTTAACTTCATCCGGGGAAACACCAATCCCGTAATGGAGCGCAGACAAATCAACAACACCTCGGCAGACTAGCTGGGCGCTCGCCTTTAACCGCATCGGCATTGGGTATTTGCTGATCCCAAAATACTCCAGCAACTTTGGTCCATCGTCCATCAGGTTTGCTACGTCATCGTCCAGTTGGCCAAGCATCAAACGACGAATCAGATTCGCAAAACTCTTCTCCTCAAGCTTCTTGGAGTTATTAAAGAGCATCGTGCTGAGGGTTCTCATATCAGGGACTGGCGAGGTGTCTTCCGACTGAACGATCCACTCGACAACCTTCATGGCATCGAAAAGCCGCGTGGATTGCTGTCGTTTAACGCCATTGAATGTCTTGTTGGCTGACCATGCCTCTGCCACATCGCGCTTCGTTGTCTCCCACCAGGGAACATTGAACTCAGCGGCCTCAAGCTGTTCGAAGGCGAGCTGTATGTCATCCGCCAGCGGAGTTAGCCTCTGAGACGCCATGAGCCGGCGTCCATCAGTAATTTGGACCGCCTCAATATGCCTGAATGCTCCCAGAGCCACTCGGCGCTGATACTGAATGTCGAGATCCTGCAGCGCTTCTAAACTTTGGTGGAGGGCCGTTTTTTCACTATTGTTGAGAGCGAAGTACCACCGATAGGCGTGATCTGTAATGCGTATCCGTGCTTGAGGCTCTACACCATCTGGCTTATCAATGTGCTTGATCAGTTGGGCGAGGAATGTCTCGATGTGATTGCTCATACCCCTGTGACCGTCTCCGATTTGGCTTTTAGTGCAGCCGCTCGCTCAGTGACAAGCTCGGGGTGATAAACTGGATTGCGTTGATCAATCAGCTTATGCCCTCCCTCGAAAATTTTCGTGTGGTCGATAACCACATCACGGCCTTCCCGGCAGATGGTGTATATCTGGTCCATTTCCTTACCGATTTTGAGGGTGACCTCAGGCGGCGCGGCCACTATTAGCTGCAGACCAATCTCTTTCAGAAAGGCAACCGCGCCACTGGCGTTCCCGCCATCCATATTGTTGAACGCTTCATCGAGGAGAACCAGAGAGGCACCGCGAGGTGAGTTTTCACGGATCTTGTAAACATTCATGAAACTCGCCGCCAGGGCGATATAGGCGGGAGTCTGCTTCTCCCCGCCTGAACCGGTGCTTTGCATTTCGGTTACCCGGCGCTCTTCCCCCGTGTTGGGATTACGCATTTTCATATCGTATTGGAAGAACGAGCGGTAATCCCTGATCTCGTTAATAAGGTCATCCCCAGAGATCAGAGCCTCTTTCAGAAGCTCAAGGGCCGGATGCTCAGAATCTTTCTCGAACAAGGTGCCAACCAACTCGGCCTGCTCCCTATCCACGGTTGTTATGTATTCATATACGGTCGCCAGGGTCTCGGTCTCACGGAGCTTGAAGTGAAAGCTGTAAATGTTGTCATGGAAAGGAATCCTCTTGAGAACACTGTTGAGCTGCTGGAAAGTGTACCGCATCTGCTCAAAGCGATTCTGAAGCTCCCCGACGATGATGCCCCGGAAGTTCATTTCCATTTTCTCAGCAGCTTCCTGAGCAGCTTGTCGATGATCCAGTAGCTGAGCGGCGAGGATACGCTCCACCCAATCGGTGCAATCAGTCTTAATGACAAAATAGGCCTCAGGGTTATTGTTCTCAGGCTTGGCAGCCTCCAGAAGTTCAGCTCGATTGGCAATGTCTTCTGAAAAATCATTGGTGAATTCGATCACTTTTACATGCAGGTCTCCACGTGACCTCAGTTCTTTTTCCCGGGCGGTATTTTTCTTCCCTTCCGCCTCATTTCGAATCAGTGCGTAGCGACCCTCAGCCCCCTCGTATTTCTGTTCATAGGCTTCCCAGCGTTCCAGCGCCTTATTCGTGTCGTGCAATTCAGATGCCTCTGCCTTCCGGCGTTGCTCCTGGGCCCTCTCCAGTAAAGGACGAAACTGCTCCAAGTCAGCTTTCAGGCTTTTGATGGTAGCCTCTGCCTGTAGTTTGTCGTTTCTTGCCTGTGTGATTTTTTCATTGCAGTCATGGTAGTCCTGGTCTGCCTTCTCTTTGGCGCTCTTAAGACGCTCATCTTCAGAGGTAAGAGGCTGCAGCTGTTCCCTGGCATCGGAGAGAGCTTGCTCGTAGGCTGCTAGGTTTTGACTTCCTTCTTGCAGCGCGACGGCGCCATCGGTGACCGCCGCACAAAAGCCCGCCCACTGACGGTTAAGCTTGCTCAGCGTTGTCGCAGGGCCATTAAACCTGGCTACCCGCCGGGCCAGGCTACCAAGCTCATTTTCCAGCCGTTCCAGCTGCTGAGCTTTGGCATGCTTACCAATCAGCAGACCGTCAATTTGAGAGGTGCCGCCAATCGTTGCGCCTCCGGCCGTCAAACCGGAGGCCATCAATGCTTTACGTTCGCGCCTGAGTTCATCACGGGTCGCGGCCATCTTGGTTCGATCCAAGATGATGTTCATGAAACCCCGGGCTACAGGGTCCTGGGTTTCAATCAATGTTGAGACCATTCCTGCAGTGGGAGATTTGTCTTCGCGCAGGGCTAAATCTGGGTTGATAAGGCGTGCTCGCCTGATGCGTGGGCTTTGTTTCTGAGTAGCTTCGTAGATCTCAAGTGCGTGACCAAAATCTTCTTTTGCAACTACGAGAGCTTCGCGATTCGGCCCGAGATAGGATTCAACAGCTTCTTGCCACTCAGAATTGGTGATCTCGCATGCATCACAGACGGGCACCGCCTGAATACCCTTCTGCCTTAAGAGTTCAATGGTTAGGCTGGTTGACGCATGAATGTCCGAAAGCCCCTTCTTCAACCTTTCAACTCGTGATTGAAGTGCTGCTCCATCATCGTTGATTTGTTTCAGTTCATGGCTGACCTGTTTATCTGCCATTTCAAGTCGTGTGGAAATTTCATCTAAGACCGGTCGGGCATCCAGAAGAGCCGCAGTGACCGTGGCGGTATTTTCGTGATCTGATGGACTGAGACTGGCAGTGTCAGCGCGGGCGAGAAGATCGGAACATTCGGTCCACCGCTCCGCCAGTTGTTCAAAACTTAAAATGTCTAGAGTGTCAGCAAAGCGTTGGCGACTGATATCACCCACCGCTTTTCTGAGGGAGGTGTTTAGCTCAACGAAACGGGTGGTTGCCTGCGTGACATTTTCCTTTGCCGCCTCGACGGTTCTACTCAGACTTGCGGCATCTGAGTTTTGCCATGCGATCAGAGCGTCCTCGTGACGCTGTTTAAGCTCAGGCAGTCGAGGGGTTTGTTGCTTAATCGTCCGCTCTGCTTCATCAAGCTTGTCTAGCTGCTGATCCAGACGGTCCTCAAGATCGCTGTTTTGCTCATCAAGCCTGGCCGCTTCAGCCTCCTGTGAGACCCATAACTCAAAGTGGGCATCGGCCCGGTGCCTCGTCACCTTATCCGTTTCAGTGATCAAAGCATCACGAGCCAGTTTGTGACTCTCCGCGCGCGTGATTTCATCCTCGATGCGGCGGTGCTCAAGCAGATCCTCACGAAGCTGCTCTGTTTCTATGGGTTGGGGCGGCAAAATGAAATCGCGGATAAACGAATCAATCGGACTATCCATCTTCAGCTGCAACGCACTGGACAATGTTTTGACCAGCATTTCGGGCTCAATTTTCCCGCTGCGCGTTTGATCAACCGACATCATCTCGGCGAACTTTTCACGCATAATCCTTGCCCCGTCGATCATCTCGTAGCTCATCGAACCCCGGTACTCTTTGGCGGTCGACTTCATACGATCAACGAAGTCACGCCACGGTAAAAAAGTGTCCTCCGAGGATAAAAGGTCTACCTCCGAGACATGGCGCCCTTTGATGATGTGACCACGAGTTTCAATGCTGGCCGATTGCTGAGTAGCGTGGATCGAGACCCCAAACGAATAGGGCCGCCGGTGATGGTCGTACCAATTCAGAAAAATGTAGGTATTGGCACTTTCCCGCTCGAAAGTGGTGGCATCTTTTTCCTTGAACTCGCCCAGGGCGTAGCTTCTGGCAGAGCGTCCTGACGCTTTTCCGTCAGAGGCTGCGTTGTAACTAATACGCCTTTGGTCTCCTCCCATCAGAACAAACTGGATGGCATCAAATATCGTTGTTTTCCCGGCCCCATTCTCACCCGACAAGAGAGAGGCGGCTACACCCACATCCAGGGTTTCCAGATCCAAGAGATACCACTGTGCGAAAACAAAATTTTGAAGGAGATGCGCTGGCATTGGGTTATTCGGCGTTGTCATCAGATGCCTCCGCAGGGTCAGTGGTCAGGTGTGACTCATCTCCGGGTTCTGAGTCTGTAGCGTAGCTGTTCATGAAGTTTTCGAGCGATCCAAGAAAGGCCGGGCCTACCACTCGTGTTATATTGGGCAAAACCGTCACATCAGGAAGCTTGGTGTCCGGATCTCTGGGCCCAAGTTCAATGATGCCCCTCTTTCGAAGGGTATCTAGAGCCTCGGTGGTAGCGGTCAATATCGGTCTTTCACCTTTAACTTGCTCATACTGATTAAGCAGCTCCACGGTTGGCGGCGTGACGCGGCCAAGGTCCGTGCGACCCATTGAGGCCTCAGTGTCATACATTTTGCGCAATATCAGCAGAAACACGGTGGCCGTGACATCCAGCTGGCTTCCAGTGCCTCTGGGCAGCACCCCCACATACCCAAAGTTGCGATCGTAATACCAGTCCATGTCCATTGCATCGAATAGCTTATGGAAGTATGTGGCATTGTCCTCGCAGACTTTGAAGTGCTCTTTCTGCCCTCGCTTACCTTTCCAGGCCCACTGCTTCTGGAGCAGGTAGGCAGCTGTTTTTCTGAGAGTGTCGGCGTAGTCGTCGGAGTTTCGCGACGCAATTTCTTTTAGCTCTCTCAGCACAATGTCATTAATCATTTCGTGATATCTCCGAGAAGGCCTGCCTGGTGATAATCAATCGACGACCGGCCATGTATTCAAGCTGTGTCCATTCGTGCTCGTCGAAGGTAACGCTGTACTCAGCTAATAGGGGGTAAAGAGCGTGGGTTTTGGAAACACCTTGCGCCAATAAGCGCAGGTGCAACGCTGCCATCATGTCGTCAGCAGTCTTGATGGTCAGGTCATCGGTGGTCATCTGCGCCCGGTCGCCCATATTCGTCTCAATAAAGCTCACCACACGGTCAGGGTCATACCTCTGGAAGTGAATGTGCTCTTGTTTGAGCTGGTTATAGGCTCGCTTTTCCCACAAGGGCTTGGATTGCCTGCGAACCGTTGCGACCGCCGGTACCGATTTCGCCTTAGGTTTGGCCAAACGACCTTCGGAGAGCAGTTTTTCGCTGATGAGTGGACTGGGCAGGGTTTCAATCGAATCATCCCGACCAATACGATCAAGCAAATCCTCAATCTGTTGGCCTATATTGCTGGGGGTGTGCACGGTGTATTTAATTCTTTCATGCATTCGACGGGTAATGCGCCGCGCATAGTCCTGTGTTTTTTTGAACAAGGGCCCAATACCGTCAAATGCATTGCTAAGTCGATCCAGATCAGCCTCGACCGTCTCAGTCGAAGGGTGCGCTATATCGTCCCGCTGATAGGCCTTAGCACACACCGCCAGCCGCTCCGGATTGAATCGTATATCACTTACCAACTTGCGAATTTTGCTGGCATGAAGGTTGGGGTTGCCCTTCAAAGCGAGTTTCTCAATGTTCGGCAGAAATAGCTCACCCAGGTACTCTTCAAAGTAGAAATTGAAGTTCCCACTGCCCGGCGCGTCCCCGCCACTAATCATATGGTGTATTTCGCGAATATTGCCCACGAGAGCTCTGAGGCGGTTGAGGAAGCCCTCCATGTCATCCGTTGCTTTTCGGATCAAAGACCCATTCGCCGGATCCTTAACCACTTCGGCAAGGTTAGAGCGCACCGACAAGCAAACCACACCAAGGGATGGGTGTTCAGCGCCCATACTCCTGAGGAATTGCAGTAGTCGCCTACCTTCTTGAGCCATCCAGACCACATAGCGGTATCCGCTTTCGAGCTCTTCCCGGATCCATCCTGTATCGCGCAACCGGTAGTAAACATACTGTTCTGGAGTTTGCGGGGTGGTTACTGCCTCACCTGATTCGATTTCCAGGCGTAAGTGACTATTGGCGATGTAGTCGCGAAGAAAAACTCTCACCTGTTGTGGCGTCGGCTCATCCGCCAGCTGCGCCGGATCAAGGAACACATCGAGCTCTACTAACAGGTCGAGCATTAATCGCCCATTATCTCCAGCGATTGCTTTGAACAGATTGGTGTTAAGTGTGGCGAAACTCACCGACGCACCCCTTAAAGATCGGCACCCGGACTTGCCGGACAGTATCTATTTTATACACCCCTATATTTAATATTGGTAGATGATATTTATACAGTATTGGCTTAAACTTCCGGACAGGCGAACGCAATCAGTAGCTGAAGGGCCCTGCCATGCAGTATTTGCAGTACATAAAACCTGCGATCACCGCAGATACTAGCACTCTGTCCGCAACGAATCTGGCGGGTCGGCGAATTGAGGCCGGGGCGTTCTCGCATTCACAGTGGCTGCGCTTGTGCTTCATCGAACGTCAATTGTTGTGGGAGCGGCGGCTGACCACGACCATGCTGATGGAAACGTTTGGAATTTCCCGGCCTCAGGCTCAAAAAGACATCAAGCTTTATCAGCAGCTCGCTCCAAAAGCGACGAAACCCTACCAACTGGGCATTCCCTACCATCAGCCAACGGAGGGCTTTGAGCCGGTACTGTTATCGGGAGAAGAACTTCAGTGGCAGTCAATTGAAGATTACGCGCCGCCCAACGCTGGGCACGCCACAGAAATGCCAATGCTAGAGCGCAGGCATAATTTGCCTGTTCTGGCTCGATTGTTGTCGGCTATTGAGCACCAGCGGTCTATCGATGCTGTGATCGCAACAATGAACTCCCCGAAGGGACGTGTCAGGCGGTTAACTCCGACAGCTGTGGCCTTCGTTAACAACCGTTACCACGTTCGTGCCTTTTGCTGGGATCACCTGGGTTATAGAGACTTCCTTATCGGCCGCTTCATGAGCAATCCGGAAGTGGTTAAGGCATCAAAGAGCGATAAGAGATTGGGCGAAAATGCGCCCGCTTTCGAGCGGTGCAACGGAGTACCACCTAAAGAAGATACCGATTGGGAACAGATGGTTGAGCTTGAGTTGAAGCCGAACCCACACCTAGGCGGTGAGCAGCAGTCATTAATCGCGTCTGATTATGGGTTGGAAGAAGGGGGCAACTGGAAACGGATCACCCTTCGCAAACCCTTGATCGGGTATTTCCTCGTCGACAATCGCATTCCTTCGAGTGAGGTCGAATACGATATGGCTGTGCAAGAGAATCCCAGAGCTTGGCCTGTCTTTGCCTATACAACCCACTCAAATAGGCCTGCACATGAGATTGGATTCAAATCCGACTAAGTCCACAGTAGCCGGCTAACTCCAGTCCTGAACATCGTCCAGATGCCAGCGACATTTCGAGGTGCGGACTATGGAGTCTAGGCCACTCCATATTCGTGGCGCCCCTCGTGCAATCAAGTAGAACGATCTTTGCGAGATCATTACTTGTCTACATACCGATATTGATGGAGCTCACCATGCTGAGCAGCGGCGCCGGATCATACCTCTGAACAAGGAAATCACGCGGCGAAATGGGGCGATCATCCTTTGTTTCGAAATCCTCAGTCGGCAGTATCATCAAGCGGTGGAGGGTTAGAGGTGGTAAGCCGCCAGAATCATTGAGAACCGCAAGCAGCGCCCCTAGATGGGGGATCGCTCCCTCAGCGTCGAATTGCCAGCACGGGTATAGCGGCGTGCTATTTAGCTCAAACATGTGCAGCTTTGGTGGCTTATTCAGGGCAAGGCTTCGAACCTGAGAAGGAAAAAGGCCGAGCAGTGCTGCCACTTCAGCCTCCGTGAGAGAGGCTTCGATCACCGCACGACAAGCAGCAAATAAATGGCTCTCGCTTTCCGCCAACAAGGCGCTCTCTTTACCTTCATCTGGTTCCGGTAGGCATGCCCCGCCATCTCGTAAAACCCCTTTCTCCAACGCCGACAGCGGGCGCGAAGGGGGCTTTGGCTCTACGGTCGCCGGGTTACCACACACAGCATCAATCAGATTCCACTCTTCTCCGCCAAGAGAGGACAACGCTAAATCGAGTGGCCGCCGTAGGGTCACAATCCATTGATTATTGTTGTCTTGGTTCATACTGAGCCCTCATTATCGGCGGGGAAATGTAATTTTCTCACTCACCTGCTATCAAAGGCGCTTGGGGTTAACTCCGAGCATAGCCCCAGAACAGCCGATGTTGAAGCCACTCAAACGCGAAATCGATGTGGCTGTATTCACTGGTATCACGCTGGCATGACCAATCTGTGAAATAGCGAATGCCAGAGGTTGAGCGCGGGCGAGAAGTCCCGCCCACAACAACCGGGGCCGCAGGTGGCACCACAATCTGAGCGTTACAGGATGGGGTAAATTGCCTTGCTCAGGATCTTGAACGCGTTATCGATCTGCTCCTTGGTTTGCTGTTCAGAACGTATCCATCGAACTTCGATGCCCGCATAATTCGCCCAATCGAGAGCCTGTTTGAACCTTAGACGGCGATCGGTCTTTGCACACAATTCCATGTATTGGTTCACCAGGCGGTACTGGTTTCGCCCGGCCCGGTATTTACCAAGCTTGTACGCTTTCTCGCTGTGCTCAAAGGCGTCTGCGAAACGTTCTGCTCTATAGAGACAAACGGCTCTAAGCCATGGTCCAAGCCAGGCTAACTGCTCCTGCATGTTGGCCGCTGACAGTTCCTGCTCAAACCGATCAACTTCCGCCTCTGTTGTCCGCGTATCTTGCTTCAGTTCAAACCCTCGGTTGAGTAAGCATTCAAACTCTGGGCTGGGAAACCAGGCGGAGCTAAACAACATTTGATCTATGCGAGTGACCACGGGGTACTGTCCAATGTCACCTGCGAGCTTCTCGATAACGACCGGCTTAAATGGGATTTCGGAATCACCAGTATAGAGCTTTTGAAGAGTCTCAAGCGCCTTCTGTTTCTTAAATAGGAAGAACTCTGAATAGTGTGAGCATGCAGCTTGCCAGACCGGATCAGGGACCTGACTCAGATCGTCTGTTTTGTATTCCCGTCTGAGCTCGCTTCTAAACTCTTTCACCTCATCGGCAATCGCAGTGAAGTAGAGCCGCACGCTTGCGGTCAGTTGCTTAAGAACGCCCACTCCATAGACCGCCAGAATATCCTTGCACACAGCCGTCGATATTCGAGCCAGTGTAAGTCGCAGCGTCATGGATGAGCTCAGACTCTCGGGGATCTTTCGAATACCTTCCTGCCGCGCCAGAGAAGACTGGAAGTTGGCCAGCAACGAAGGCAAGGCCGGAAACGCATCGTCTCTTACCCAGTTTCCAGCATTCTCAAGATTTTGTTCTAACGTTGGATTATCTGCGGCTGGGCCTCTTCCGGGAGCGTGGAATTGTATTTGGGAATAGTCCGCTTCGGAATAAATCCAGCGAATGACCTTAGCCATCGGCCAGATTGTCTCACCTTCAGTGGAAATGTCGGGAAGAAACAAATCCAGATAGGGCACTAGGTCTTCTCCAGACAATTTGTGCTGACGAAGCAAATGGAACGTGGCGGCTTCCACCAAAGTTGACGTGGCGCGAGTGAACAGAAAATACAGCAGCGTATCGTTTTTTGGACGGTATGTGCCTTCCTCGATTATCGTCCGGTTGTATTCTCGGTAGAGATCAGCCAAAACACCCAGGATGATACTCCGGGCCTGCTGGTCGTCGAGATACTGGGAAAGGCGTTCATCGAATGTCCCGAGAGCCTTCTCGAAATTCTTTGTGAGCTGGCCCTCTTCATCTTTCAGTCTGCTCAGTAGCTTCTGAAAGCTTTTAGCCTTGTCGCGGAATTCGGAGTCACGATCATATTTTGTGGGCAATAGCCCAAAGGCTTTGAAGGCGTAGGTGACCAGCTCACCTTGAGTTGGAAAACTGATGGATTCTGTCATAGTCAAATGCGAGGTAAGCCCCCAGTAGCGTGGGGGCTTTTGCCTGTCCGCTTCCTTATCGTTTTCGATTTGGGTTCAATTGGCCGCCGCGGTTGCCATTAACGTGGGCGTTGGCGGGATTTGTTCCATTCGTGCCGCGATTCGAATTCAGTTGATCCGAATGGTGATTCGCGTTTTGGTTTGTGCCTTTGCTACGTGACTTGGACATCTCTGCGTCTCCTATCAGTGAATGCGATGTTGCGATTCAACTGTAGACTCAGATGTCCGTGTTCGGCTGCTGGAATTTTTGCGACGAGTTTTTTGGTGCAGGGCCGGGCTTGGACCTGGCGCTTAAAGCGGTCAGTCGCAGGCTCTCTGCTCTCCAGTAATCGGTTACGATAGAAAACCTTTGTCTACGGAAATCCGTGTTCAAGTTTTGCGATGACGCTTCTGACAATTCGAATGCGTTCGAGGCTATTCATAAAATCGATCGGCGTTTCGTTCCCGAGAACGTTAATCGGTTGATTTAGCCAGCATTCTGCTAGTTTTGCATCGCCGTCAAACGCCTCAATGGCCGCCTCCCAAGCTGCCGCTCGTTGTTCTTCCAAGGTATTGGTTTGGTCCTTCACGAGTGAATCTCCAATAGGTACTCGCTGATTTCTGTACGCATCAGTCCTGTCAGTAATAATAGCCCGGCGACCTTGGATCTGGGCTATCTATAATCGAATCCGATACAGCTACCAATGGGTCAATGCAATCTGCCTTCATCCGAGCCCAAGCAATCCAGTCTGCAAGTTCCTCACTTGCCCCACCATTACTTACCGCTGATTGTTCTACCGCATCGATATATTGTCGTAACCGTTCAGCTTCCAGCCACTGGGTAGCACTCGCCTTCAACTTTTCAAGTTTCTCCAGCTCCTGTTTCCGGAGCTCCACCTGGCGATCGTACCGATCTTTTGCCTTTTGCCATGCCAGGCGCCTGCGCTCCTGTTCCTCAGTTCGGATACGCTGCTCTTCAATCAGGTCCAATGCACCGGCAACAACTTGGTGCAGCCTTTGCTCCAGCAAGGTCTTTGGCGTATCACCCCAACTTCTGGAGGGATAGCCGCCGATTGAAATCGTCAGTTTCCCGGTTGGGTGGTAGTCGTAATCAGGCGGCCTTGGATAATGGTATCCACTTCCCCAGCGATTCGGCGATCGCTGCCAGCGCTCAATTGCCTTTTTCTCCCCCGCGGTTACCTCGTGCTTGGTCCTGGCAACATGCTCACTAATGGCGATTGTCAAAGAGGTTTCGCGCAGCCCTATCAGGGTACGACGTTTCTCAGTATCCACCCACACCTTCATACCCTGGCGTTCAAGGGCTTTAATCAGTGTGTCACCTATCAATAGTGCCCGATCAATGGCATCGCGAGTCACTTCGAAGTGGAATATTTCTTCCTGCGCCGAGCGCAGCCCCTTGTAGTTGTCCCAACCTGTCTGTCGCCTCAATCGCTTGGATGCGGTCCTTATCAAGGAGTGCGGTGACTCCAGCACCTCCGGTACATCAATAAATCCTATCCGCTCTTGGGCAGTGGTAGCCTTTTTCCGCGAGGCATCGGGGTTACTCGGGTTGTAGGTGCGCGATCGACTCAGAGGCAGGGAGTAGTTTTCAAACTCCTTGCCGGTAGGAAGCGGGAGCTTTTTCGGTGAACGGCCAGCATTGATTTTTGCCCAGTATCCTCTGGGCGGCAAAGGTATTTTGTGCTTGCGACACACTTTTCCCAATGCAACACCTGAGATCCCATAGCGCGGTGCGACCCTGGAGACAGGCTCAGCCCAAACCTCCTCGTAAAGCGATTCACGAGTAATTGCAGCGACGCTTTCCATAGATAACCTCTACTGGTCCAAAAGTAGTATTTTTCCTTTTTATAGCTGGAAAAGTTAGGGAGAGCACTTGTAAATCAGGCTCCAAATACACTTGATCTGCTAAAGAAATCGCCGCCCTAACCTGCGGGCTCTATAGGCCATCACCTTAGTATCTGGAAAAGCAGCAGGGACTTTCCCATGTGAAAGCTTTGAACGTAGACTGTAGCCCGGATCAGCGGTTGCCTGGGCAGGAACATCACCTGCGATTACGCCGCCACAGTATTTGCAGACACTGCGCTAACACTCCCTTGGCACCCTGCCCATGCCGGAATGCATGGTAAGGCAGCCGAAACGCTCTAGAACCTGAATTCAATACCGAGAACAGCATGCAGCAAAACCATCATCAAAACCTTGTCGGCTTCATCTGGAATATCGCCAACAAACTGCGAGGCCCCTATCGGCCACCCCAATACCGGCGAGTAATGCTGCCAATGATCGTCTTGCGTCGGTTTGACCTGGTATTGGCGGAAAACCAGAAAAAGGTACTGGCTGAGAAGGAACGCCTGGAAGCCCGCGGCATAACCGGCCCTGCACTGGAAAAGGCGCTTTCGCGCATTGCCACCAGTGGCCGCAAACAGGAACTGTTCAATACCAGCGGCTTCACCTTCGATAAGCTGCTGGCTGATCCGCCGAACATTGCGGGCAACATGATTGCCTACATCCAGGGTTTCTCACCACGCGCTCGGGACATCTTTGACAAGTTTGATTTTGAAGCAGAAATTGCCAAGCTGGACGAGGCCAACCGCCTGTACCTGATCCTCAAGGAGTTCTGTAGCAGCGAGATTGACCTCTCGCCCAAGACCCTCAGCAACCTACAGATGGGCTATCTGTTTGAAGAGCTGGTCAGAAAGTTCAATGAACAGGCCAATGAAGAGGCTGGGGACCACTTTACCCCCCGTGAAGTCATCCGATTGATGGTGCAGTTGTTGTTTACCGATGAAGAAGGCATTTTCGCCCCAGGCATTTACCGGAGTATCTACGACCCCACAGCCGGTACCGGTGGCATGCTCTCGGAAGCTGAAAAGTACATTTGCGGTGACGGTACCCATGAAGGATTGAACCCCGATGCCCACATCGAGCTGTTCGGCCAGGAGTACAATCCGGAATCCTACGCCATTTGTTGCTCAGACCTCCTGATCAAAGACGAACCCATCGACAACCTCATCTATGGCGACACCCTGGGTGTGAAAGACGCCAAAAATAAAAACAACGGTTTTGTGCCCCACGATGGCCACCAGGAGAAGAAATTCCACTACATGCTTTCCAACCCGCCTTTTGGGGTTGAATGGAAGCCGGAAGAAGATTTCGTTCGTGAGGAGTACGACGACCAGGGCTTTTCCGGGCGCTTCGGTGCCGGTCTGCCCCGTATCAATGATGGCTCGCTACTGTTCCTGCAACACATGATTTCCAAGATGCACAACCCGCCGAAACTGGTGGATGGCTTTCCTCTTGATAATAACAGCGAAGGTGGTGACGGCTCGAAGATTGCCGTGGTTTTCAACGGCTCCCCGTTATTCACCGGTGATGCCGGTAGTGGTGAGAGCAATATTCGACGCTGGATTATCGAAAACGACCTGCTCGATGCCATCGTGGCCCTGCCGGACCAGATGTTCTACAACACAGGCATTTACACCTACGTCTGGATTGTCAGTAACCGCAAGCCGAAACACCGCCGAGGCAAAGTACAGCTAATCGACGGCACCCGCCATTACAAAAAGATGGACAAAAGCCTGGGGAACAAGCGAAACGAGCTGGCCGAGGAGCATATCCGCGAGCTGGTTCGCCTCTACGCCGAACATCAGCATGACGCGACTTCCGTAGCGCCGGTACATACCAAAGGATCATCAAGACCGACAGGAACCGAAAACCGTACCGTCAGCAAGATCTTTGATAACCACGAGTTTGGCTATCTGAAAATCACAGTGGAACGCCCTCTAAGGCTGAATTTCCAGGCCAGCCCTCAGAGAATTGCTCGACTCGACGAGCAACGGGCGTTTGCCAACCTGGCCACCAGTAAAAAGCGTAAGGACCAAGCGGCCTATCAGGCGGAAATTGAGGCGGGTAAACAGACTCAGGCTGCCATAAAAGACCTGCTGGAAGAGCTGGATGGCGACACCTTGTACCGGAACCGGGATGAATTTGAAGCCGTCTTGAATAGAGAGCTGAATAAGGCTTTGAAAAAGGCCGACCTCAAGGTAGGTGCTCCGGTGAAGAAGGCGATACTGGCGGCGCTGTCAGAGCGAGACCCAGAGGCCGACATTTGCCGCGACAAGAAGGGCAATCCAGAGCCAGATCCGGAGTTGCGTGATACCGAGAATGTGACTCTGCCCAACGATATCAGCCTGCCCTTGCCGCTGAAATACGACAACGAAACCGGTCATGACAAGCTGCTTGCGTTGGTAAAGGACCATTGCGAGGCCTATCTGGCCGCTGAGGTGTTGCCGCATGTATCTGATGCCTGGATTGACCATAGCAAAACCAAGGTTGGTTACGAGATTCCGCTGAATCGCCATTTTTACGTATACGAGCCACCACGCCCGTTGGAAGAGATCGCTGGCGAAATTAGTCAGTTGGAAAAGGAAATCGTCGCTATGTTGGCGGAGGTGGTTTGATGGGCACCTACGAAAGCTATCAGGACTATAAGAACTCTCAGAACAGCTGGATAGGAACTATTCCAAAGCATTGGAATATTCAGCGAGCTGATTTCTTAATTCAAACCAATAGGCGACAAGTATCGGCCGAATCCTTGGATGGAGTGGAGCTTATTCATTACTCCATTCCAAACGTTCAAGAGTTCGGGACCGGAAAGATGGAAAACGGTGATCAAATTGACTCAGCAAAACTTCTAATTTCAGAGCAACAACTTCTTGTTTCTAAACTGAATCCCAGAAAGTCGACGCTGTGTATAGCGGTGCCCAACGATCAATATACAGTTGTTGCTTCATCTGAGTTCGTGCCACTGCTTGCTGGGAAAACTCACCTTGAGTACTCCTACTATGTTTGGGGGTCAGATAAAGTCACAAAGCTTTTATCGAGCATGGTCCAATCGGTTACACGCAGTCACCAACGTGTAAACCCCAGCGATATTCTGAAAATTTACTGGGCATGGCCTCCTTTACATGAGCAGAAGGCTATTGCTCACTTCCTTGATCATAAAACTGCTCAGATAGATGCACTGATCGCCAAAAAGCAGTCTCTCTTGGACAAGCTGGGTGAGCAGCGTAGCTCTTTAATTAATCAGGCCGTTACCAAAGGCGTTAATGTTGCAGTTCCCATGAAAGAGTCTGGCGTCGCCTGGCTCGGTGAGATCCCACGGCACTGGGAAACGAAGCGACTTAGATTTCTTATGACCATGAGCGGGGGGCTTACTCCAAGAACATCCGAACCAAGATATTGGGGAGGTGACATTCCATGGGTCAGCCCAAAGGATATGAAAAGTGAGCGGCTATCAAGCTCAATCGACACGCTTACTGAAGACGCGCTCAACGAAACAACGCTTCGTCTTTACCCGCCAGGTAAAGTTCTTATTGTTGTCAGGGGTATGATTCTTGCGCGCACCTTCCCTGTAGCCGTTAATGAAGTACCCGTGACTGTAAACCAGGATATGAAAGTTCTGGAAACAACGATGAACCCGGAATATCTAGCGGTCCTCCTGCGAGGTATACAGAGCTTGGTGCTGAGCATAGTCGAAGAGTCAGCGCATGGCACAAAGGTGCTTCGCACGGATCTCCTGAAAGATATGGTTTTGCCAGTGCCTCCGCGTGTGGAGCAAGACGAAATTGTTAGTGAGGTGGCCAGAATCTCCTCACGAATCGACAAAATGGTGAGCACGGTCACGGCCGTAATCACCAAGCTTCAGGAATACCGCTCTGCCCTGATCACCAATGCTGTCACCGGCAAAATCGACGTGCGGGACTTCTCCATACCCACTACCACTGAGCAAAGGGAGGTTGCCCATGGCTGATACGCCGTCCGCCAATACTCACCACGAGAGCTTTGAAGGCATCCGCAGAGAGGATGACCACGGTAACGAGTTCTGGTCAGCCAGAGAGCTGGCCCCCCTGCTGGAGTATCCGCAGTGGCGGAATTTTGTCCCGGTTATTGATAAGGCCAAACATGCCTGTGAAAGGTCGGGGAACGTCGTTGCAGACCATTTTGCGGACGTGCGCAAAATGGTTGGTATCGGCTCCGGAGCGCAACGTGAGGTACCGGATGTCCACCTATCACGCTATGCCTGCTACCTGATCGTCCAGAATGGCGACCCTACGAAGCCGGTCATCGCCAACGGCCAGACCTACTTTGCTATCCAGACACGCCGACAGGAGCTGGAGGACAGCGAGCAGTTCACCGCGCTTTCTGAGGATGAGAAGCGCCTGGCAATCCGTAAGGAGCTTATTGCCCACAACAAGTACCTGGCGGCGGCTGCTCAGGATGCTGGCGTGGAAACCCCCTTGGATTACGCCATTTTTCAGGATCATGGCTACAAAGGGCTATACGGGGGGCTGGGTGCCAAGGATATCCATGCCAAAAAGGGCCTGAAGAAAAGCCACAAGATTCTGGACTACATGGGGAGCACAGAGCTGGCTGCCAACCTGTTCCGCGCTACACAGGCAGAAGAGAAGCTTCGCCGGGACAACATTCAGGGTAAGCAGAACGCCAACAAAACCCATTTCGAGGTAGGCCAGAAGGTTCGGCAAACCATTGGCGAACTGGGCGGTACCATGCCAGAAAACCTGCCCACGCCGGATAAAAGCGTCAAACAAGTAGAGAACGCTCAGAAGAAGCTGGGAAAGCAGCAGAACGACGATTCTGACCAAGAGTAGTCGCTGGAACCCAGCCAAGTTTTAAAAAGGAACATAGGTTATGCACAAAGAAATCGACTTTGAGAACGCCATCGAGCAGGCGCTGATCACCCAGGGTGGCTATCAGAAGGGAGATCCCACCAGTTTCGATGCTGAAACCGCCTTGTTCCCTGCGGATGTCGTGAGTTTTGTGCAGAAGACACAACCCAAGATCTGGGAGCGGTTGAACAACCTGGATGCGAGCAAGGCCGAGAGCATGCTCCTTGATGCCCTAACCAAGGAACTGGCCGCAAAAGGCGCCCTGACCGTGCTGCGCGAAGGATTCAAGTGCGTCGGCAAGTCGGTGAAGCTGGCTTATTTTGCTCCCAATACCAGTATTGATACCGGTGCGGCTGAACGCTACGCCGCGAACAGGCTTACCGTGGTTCGTCAGGTACATACAAAAACCGGCGCAATTCCTGACATGGTACTGGCTGTGAATGGTCTCCCAGTTGCCACATTGGAGCTGAAAAATGCCATGTCGGCGACTGGATGGACGGTAGAAAATGCCAGGTCCCAGTACCGCTTCGAACGAAACCCCAAAGACCCGCTGTTTGCCTTCAAGAATCGCTGCCTGGTGCATTTTGCAGTAGATACCGAGCAAGCCTTTATGACCACGCATCTGGAGGGTAAGGATACCTTTTTCCTGCCTTTCAACCGGGGTTTTAATCACGGCGCTGGCAACCCGCCCGTGGAAGGTGAGGTTCGTACCGCCTACCTCTGGGAAGAGGTGCTGGAGCGGGACAGCCTGATGGATATCCTCGCCCGTTTTCTGCACCTTCAGGTCGAGGAGAAAACGGTCGTGACCGAAAAGGGAATCAAGCGCCACCGCAAGGAAACATTGATCTTCCCACGGTACCACCAGCTGGATGCCGTAAGGTCTCTGACCCAGCACGCAAAAGCCAAGGGCTCCGGCCATAACTATCTAGTACAGCACTCTGCGGGTTCCGGTAAATCCAACTCTATTGCCTGGTTGGCTCATCGTTTGTCCAGTCTGCACGATGCTAACAACGATAAGGTATTCCATTCCGTGGTGGTGATTACTGACCGCCGGGTACTCGACCAGCAATTGCAGAACACCATCTTCCAGTTCGAGCACAAGTTGGGCGTTGTACAGAAGATCGACGAGAATACTCAGCAACTGGCCAAGGCGCTGGCTGACGGCGTGCCGATCATCATTTCCACTATCCAGAAATTCCCCTTTATCAGTCAGGCCATCCGCACGCTGGAGCAAAAAGGCAAGGGCATCGCAATTTCGACGGAAGGCAAACGCTTCGCGGTGATTGTAGATGAGGCCCACAGCTCGCAAAGTGGCGAAACGGCCATGGAGCTGCGGAAAATTCTCAACAAGGATGGCATCGAGTCAGCCATCGCTGAGCAGTTGCTGGACATGGAAGACGAGAGCCTTAGCGAAGAGGCCAAAAGGGAGCTCATCCGGGAGCAGCTCAAACGTGCTAAACAGCCAAACCTGAGCTTTTTTGCGTTCACAGCTACCCCCAAGTTCAAGACCATGGCCGTGTTCAACGAGCCGGGACGAAACGGCGAAGCTCCGTTCCATCACTACAGTATGCGGCAGGCCATTGAAGAGGGTTTTATCCATGACGTTTTGGCCCACTACACCTGCTACAAGCGTTATTACAAGCTGATCCAGAAGGTGGAGGATGACCCTGAAGTGCCGCGCCGCAAGGCAGCGCGGGCGTTGGCTCGTTTTGTTTCCTTCCACGACTATGAGATAGCGCAGAAGGTCGAGGTGATCGTTGAGCACTTCCGCACCCATACCCGCCACAAGATCGGTGGCCGGGCAAAGGCCATGGTAGTGACCAGCTCTCGTGAACATGCGGTGCGCTACAAGCTGGGCTTCGACAAGTACATCAAATCTAAAGGCTATACCGATGTGAAGTCCCTTGTAGCCTTCTCGGGAGAAATCGCTCTCAAGGAATATGCTGACAAGACATTTACCGAAGTCGGTATGAACGAGGGCATCAAGGAGTCTGAGCTACCGGATAAATTCAACACCGAGGAATATCAGGTGTTACTGGTCGCTGAAAAGTACCAAACCGGCTTTGACCAGCCACTGCTTCATAGCATGTATGTGGATAAGAAGCTGTCAGGCATTCAGGCGGTGCAAACGCTGTCACGGCTTAACCGAACGGTTAGGGGCAAGACAGATACCTTTGTCCTCGACTTCGTGAATGAGCCGGATGAAATCTACAAGGCGTTCAAACCCTATTACGAGGTGACCACCAAGGAAGAGGATACCGACCCGCAGCAGCTCAATAACCTGGCCCACACCCTGTCCACCTGGCAGATTTTCACGGAGGGCGAGGTAAGCGCCTGGTGCGAGATCTGGTTCCGTAACCGACTGAACCCGACGGGCGGCGAACACAAGAAGCTGAACAGTTTGATTGACCTGGCTGTCGAGCGTTTCAAGAAATTAGGCGAAGAGGACCAAGCCCTGTTCAAGGGGCAGTTAGTCAGCTTCCGTAACCTGTACGGCTTCGTCGCCCAGATTATTCCTTATCAAGACTCGGACCACGAGAAGCTGTACACCTATTCCCGCTTCCTGCTCACCAAACTGCCTTACACCACCGATACACGCACAGTGCAGGTCGATGATGAGGTAGAGCTGAAGTACTACCGGCTTCAGAAAATCAGTGAAGGAGCCATCGACCTGAAAGTAGGCGAGCCGGAAGCCTTGTATGGCCCGACAGAGGTCGGCACCGGCCAGGCAGAGGAAGAGGTGCAGTTATCAACGCTAGTCGACAAGCTTAATGAGCGATTTGGTACTGAATTTACCCCGGCGGATCAGCTGTTCTTCGATCAGGTGAAGGAAACCGCCGTTGCCAACGAACAGCTTCGCCAGGCCGTCATGGCTAACAGCCTGGAGAACTTCGAACCGGTATTTAACAAGCAGCTTGAGAACTTGTTTGTCGAGCGAATGGACGGCAACGAAGACATTTTCATACGCCTGATGAACGACGAGTCCTTCCGCAATATCGCGTCCCAGTACCTGATGCGGGCTGTGTATAACCAGGTCAAAACCAGCGTTGAGACGGGATAAGGCAGGCGAAATGGAATCATGGGAAGAACTCTTCGCTGCGCTGGAAGCGTTTGACGAGGAACAAGCAGAACAAAAACGAAAGGGATTGAATGACTTTAATCTGCTCAGCTCGGTTCTGTTAGTCAATGATGAAGTCCGGCTTCATACCCGGTTTATCTATGCTCTGCTGAATCCAAAGGGGAAGCATTATCAGGGAACGCGATTTCTAGAACTCTTCCTGGAGACTCTCGGACGACAGGATTGGCTGGATCCGACATCTGTAACCGTGCTGAAAGAACACTGCCCGGATGGCCAAGGAGATCAGATTGATCTGTGGATAACCGATGGCAAACGTCAGATTGTTATCGAGAATAAACTCAACGCGCAGGATCAATACAGGCAAGTAGCACGTTACTTGGAAGTGGTTAACGCCACTGACCCCATGCAAGCGGACGACACGCTGTTTATCTACCTGACTAAAAATCGACATGCTCCCTCTGTGTTCGGTTTGGGTGGGTTGACGGTTTGTCACCGGACATCACGTTTGCTCAACACCAGCAGACAGCCAGTCGCTCGCTATCAAAATCTCAGTTATCGAAAAAATACCGGACAAGACAGTATTCATACCTGGCTTAAGTTATGCGTCAACGCAGTTGATCGGCAATCTCACATCGCTTGGGCTTTGCGGGATTATCAGGCAGTGGTAGAACGGGCAACGAAGGAGTATGTGAGCAAGGTGAAAACGCTAAAAGACATTCTCGAAGAGGGCATTGCTGAGGGAAAGCGACACCATGAGCAGGCAATCCAGTTGGTCAACGAGTTACCGGCCATCCACGCGAGCTGGCTTGAACAAGCATTAACGACCAGTCTCGAAGAGCTATTCGAACCGTTTGTCGGCAATGGTGACATGACCAGGATTGGCCCGGAAAACGCCGAGTTGCTGAGCCCGTTCGTCCATACCGCTTTTCAAAAAGATGCTTCCGGCCTTCTGTACGCGCCTAGATTTAATTTTTTCCGGGCGGGTAATGGGACGCGTAACCGTGGCGCTTTCTATCGACTGGAGACAGGGCCATGGGCCAAACAGACGGTTCTTATGCTGTTTTACGGTTCCAAGATGCTCCATGTGGGCTACCTGCTGACAGAGCATGCTGATCGCTCTATAGAGGGCCTGATGCCAATTATGAAGCTTTCAGAGCCTGCGGCACTGGCAAGCAAGGTATTTCCTCGGGTTATGACATACGCCGAAGCCCTTGAGTACCAGGGCATCATTCACCTTGCAGATTTTTCCAATAGCCCACAGCGAAGAATTCTGGGCCAACTTTTAACAACCTTGGGTTGTGCTGACAGCATGACCGTATCAGAAGGACACGAGATATGAGCTACGACGCTACCTTTGATCAAACCCGACTCGACCAATTGGCGGAACAGTACCTGGCAGATAGTGCAGCGGAAGGAAGTGTGTTCTTCATGAGCGATTCCGATGACAACCGACTTGATCATGCTCGTTGGCAGTTTGAGGAAGCTGATCACGATGCATTGAAGAATTCTGGCTTCAAAATGCACTTGATGGAGTTGCTGGACACCTTGCTCGTGTATCGCGCCGAGCACGATAAACCAAACCCAGGCCAGGGCGTTGTACAGATTCGCGGTAATGATCTCGCAATCGAGTGGCTACCACGGAGCAAGTTTGAAAACTTACGGGACGTGTGACCCGAGAATGAGATCATTAGTGGCACCTGCTGCGCGATCCTAGTGTCCCGTCCGGGTAATCCGTTTATTTATTGTCAATAACACTCAGCTTTGCTCGCGCCACTGAAGTCATAATCGATTCTGCACTCTTGTGCCAG
>Ga0208670_100164_pt1 | contig 22398 bp, 15 predicted proteins | sample 24BtaG_FD_184098 | JGI IMG/M metagenome (GOLD analysis project Ga0208670, IMG submission 184098) | Marine viral communities from Cariaco Basin, Caribbean Sea - 24B_WHOI_OMZ_CsCl (SPAdes) (version 2) | ecosystem: Environmental > Aquatic > Marine > Oceanic | place: Caribbean Sea: Cariaco Basin...
GAAAGATTTATTAGATAAGATGAAAGTTTTTGATTATTCAACATGGACTTATCTTGATAGATTATAAAGCTTGAATACTGAGCGATATGGTGTACCGTTCAAAGCACTATTTATTTTAAGGTCAAAAACCAAATCTAAAAAAAGGCTATTCTTATAAGAATAACCTTTTTTTATTCATCAATAGTTACCTAACTTCTATTAACTCACTTCTTTCATCTTTTGCTTAAGCATCGGCTTCAAGAACTCACCAGTATATGAACCTTTGACTTCTGCTACTTCCTCAGGCGTGCCTTCCGCGATTATCATACCGCCACCTTTACCACCTTCAGGGCCTAAGTCAATCACCCAATCCGCCGTTTTGATAACGTCAAGATTGTGCTCGATGACCACGATGGTATTACCTTTATCGCGAAGGGTGTGGAGGATATGCAGCAGCTTATCGATATCATAGAAATGCAGACCAGTGGTTGGCTCATCCAATATATACAGCGTCTGTCCGGTATCACGTTTGGCAAGCTCACGTGCCAGTTTGACGCGCTGCGCTTCACCGCCTGATAGCGTTGGCGCTGATTGACCCAAACGAATATAGCTCAGACCAACGTCCATCAGCGCTTGCAGGCGACGATGAATCGCTGGAATCGCTGAGAAGAATTCAGTCGCATCTTCAACTGTCATATCAAGCACGTCAGCAATGTTTTTACCTTTATAGTGAATCTCTAGCGTCTCGCGGTTATAGCGTTTACCATGACAGGTATCGCAGGGCACATACATATCAGGTAAGAAATGCATCTCAACTTTGATAAGGCCATCGCCTTGACACATCTCACAGCGACCGCCTTTGACGTTAAAGCTAAAGCGTCCGGCTTTATAACCACGCGCGCGCGCTTCTTGGGTTTGGGCAAACATCTCACGCACTGGCGTAAATACACCGGTATAGGTTGCAGGGTTTGAGCGCGGCGTACGACCAATCGGGCTTTGATCGATATCAACCATTTTATCCAAATGCTCAAGACCGCTAATGCTGTCATGCTTATCAGCGATAAGCGTTGACGCATTGTTTAACTGGGTGGCAGCGATAGGCATTAAGGTGCGGTTAATCAAAGTTGATTTACCAGAACCCGAGACGCCAGTGATACAAGTCATAATTCCGATTGGCAGGGTCAAATCAACGTCGTGTAAGTTGTTGCCGGATGCGCCTTTTAGCTCGATGGTCATTGGAACTTGTTTCGGTTTGGCTTTACCTTTGACTTCCATATCAATCGTTTTGGCTTTATGACGAATGCTTGGAATCTCGATTTTTTTCTTACCAGACATATATTGTCCAGTTAGCGATTCTTTATTGGCCATGATGTCATCGACCGTACCTTGAGCGATGATATGGCCGCCGTGTACGCCTGCACCGACACCGATATCGATGACGTGATCCGCTTGGCGAATGGCATCTTCATCATGTTCAACGACCAGTACCGTATTGCCCAAATCACGCAAGCGCGTTAGGGTTTTTAGCAGACGATCATTATCGCGCTGATGCAAACCAATGGATGGCTCATCAAGTACATACATCACACCCATCAGACCTGCGCCAATTTGGCTAGCAAGACGAATACGCTGCGCTTCACCGCCTGATAGCGTCTCAGCAGAGCGGGCTAGCGATAGATAATCAAGCCCAACGCTAACTAAGAAATTTAGACGCTCATTAATCTCTTTAAAGATTTTTTCTGCGACTTCGCCTTTATGACCGCCAATTTTTAGTGTCTTATAATAGTCAGCAGCGTCACCGATAGACAGCTTGACGATTTGGGCGATGGTTTGATCATCGACGCGGACATTGCGTGATATCTCATTGAGACGCGCACCATCACAGACGTTACAAGTGGTATCGGCCAAGTATTTCGCCAACTCGTCACGGACAAGATTGCTTTGGGTTTTAGCATAACGACGTTCTAAATAAGGTAACACACCTTCAAATGGTACGGTCTTGTTAGTTTTACGACCGCGCTCATCGGTAAAGTTAAAGGTTAGCTTTTCTTTACCAGAGCCATGCATGATGATATCTTGCTGCGTTTTTGGCAAATCTTGCCACGGCGTATCCATGTCGATTTTAAAATGATTACAAACCGTTGAGAGCAGACCAAAGTAATAGGCATGGCGCTTATCCCAGCCATTAATCGCCCCTTGATTGAGCGATTTCTCATGGTGGGTAATCAGCTTCTCAGCAGAGAAATACTGACGCTTACCGAGACCATCGCAGCTTGGGCAAGCACCATAAGGATTGTTGAAACTGAACATCCGCGGCTCAAGCTCAGAGACCGCGCGATCACAAACAGGGCAAGAATGCTTGGCTGACATGACTTGATTTTCGTCACCGCCTTCTTTTGGATTGCCATCCATAAAGTGTAGCGTGACTAGACCTTGACCCAAGCGTAGCGCCGTCTCGAGGCTTTCAGCGACGCGGTTGCCCAAATCATCACGGACTTTAAAGCGGTCAACCACCACTTCGATGGTATGCTTTTTCTTTTTATCGAGCGTTGGTAGCTCATCGGTATCGTAGACATCACCATCGACGCGTACGCGTACGAAACCTTGCCCAATCAGCTGCTCAAGCAAAACCGTATGCTCACCTTTACGCTCACGAATCACTGGCGCAAGAATCATAATCTTGGTGTCAGCTGGCAACGCCATGACTTGGTCGACCATTTCTGTCACCGACTGTGCAACCATCGGCTCGCCATGCTCAGGGCAATAGGGCGTACCAATGCGCGCATAGAGCAGACGCAGATAGTCATAAATCTCGGTAATGGTACCGACGGTTGAGCGTGGGTTATGGTTGGTTGATTTTTGCTCGATGGCAATCGCCGGTGACAAGCCTTCGATACTATCGACATCGGGCTTTTCCATTTGCGAGAGGAACTGACGCGCATAAGCCGAAAGACTTTCAACATAACGGCGTTGCCCTTCAGCATAAAGCGTATCAAAGGCCAATGAAGATTTACCAGAACCTGATAAACCGGTAATTACCACAAATTTATCGCGTGGAATGTCTAAATCGATATTTTTTAGATTATGAGTGCGTGCGCCGCGAACCTTAATATACTCGTGTGCCATCGGTGATAGGTTTCCTATTTGCTAAAATGGTATTTTTAAAAAATTTAAAAGGGTCAATTAATATGAGTTAAATGATGCATTAAAAGCGTAGATAATTTTAAAAATGCTATTCAAATTAATATGGCTTTATAAAAGTATGTGGTTTTCATTATGTAGTTTTCATAAAGCCATAGTAATGGTTATCTCTTGTACAATACCTTTAATACTTGAAATGGATAAAGGTAATCTAAATAAAGGGTCACTAATATGAGTGGTTTGTTATAGATTTGGCAGAATAACGTCGTTTTATAAAAAGATTTGTCATAAAGTTTTTTCAGACCATTTTTCAGACCACAACGTTCTCAACGTCTTACTTTATTGTCATGACAGCGGCATTATTCAAGGTGTAATGACCTATTAGATGCACTTGGTAACAAAATTATCGGCTCTAATTATCGGCTCTATAAAAAGCGTGAGTAGGTGCTACCACTGCGGCTGCGGCAGCTAGATAAAAGTTTCGGCATCCAGACGGCGAATGTCTTATACTAGGGGGCTTAATTTGTAGGCTAAAGCCTTGAAGCGTCGTAATAATACAAGCAGAGCTGCAGTGATTAAACAGCAATGATGAACCAGTGAGGCAAGTATGAATAGCGTAGAAAAACGGGCAATCCTCGGGGTCGGTGGTATATTTGCCTTGCGGATGATTGGCTTGTTTATGATTGTGCCAGTATTTTCTGTGTATGGTGATAATTATGCGCATGCGACACCGTTTCTGATTGGCTTGGCGGTCGGTATTTATGGGCTAGGGCAGGCTATTTTTCAGATACCGATGAGCCTTGCCGCTGATAAGTTTCCGCGTAAGCCGATTATCTTTTTGGGTCTGATATTATTTGCGCTTGGCGGTATCATCGCCGCCAATGCCACAGATATTTATGAGGTCATTATCGGTCGGGCGCTGGCAGGTAGTGGCGCGGTCTCGGCGGTATTGATGGCGCTATTAGCAGACGTTACGCGCGAAGAGATGCGTACCAAAGCAATGGCGACCATGGGCTTAACTATTGCTACTTCCATTATGCTGGCATTTGCCTTTGGTCCGTTATTGGTCGGCTCGCTTGGTATCTCAGGATTGTTTTGGTTGACCGCAGGTTTCGCTGTTTTGGCGATGTTATTGTTATTGTTCGTGCCGACGCCGCTACGAGTACTTAAGCATAACCTTGATAATAAATCGATTGGTCAGCAGTTAGCGACAGTGCTAAAGATTGGCGATTTAAACCGTTTGCATATTGGTATTTTTGCCCTACATTTAACGATGACCGCCATCTTTGTCATCTTGCCGCATCAGCTCAATGACGTACTAGGATTGTCGGTACGTCAGCAAGGTTTGGTTTACTTGCCGTTATTATTCATTGGCTTTGCCGTGGCGATACCCTTTATTATCATCGCCGAAAAGAAACGTAAAATGCGCCAAGTATTTTTGGGCGCGATTGCACTTATGACCGCTGCTTTAGTGTTATTGGCCATCGGTAGTCAGGTCGGCGTGGGTATTATATTAGGCTTATTGCTGTATTTTATGGGCTTTAACTTACTTGAAGCTACAATACCGTCTTGGATATCGAAACGTGCGCCCGTCGCCAATAAAGCGACGGCAATGGGACTGAATTCATCAAGTCAGTTTTTCGGTGCTTTTGTCGGCGGGGCAATGGGTGGTTTGTTATTGACCCAGCCCAATCTATTGGCGTGGGGTATATTGGCCGCCATTATGGCCGCGGCGCTACTGTTGATTATCCCGATTGCGCAGCCGCCTTATTTATCAAGTACCACCGTTACCATTCCTAAAGATATCAATATTCAAGATTGGTCACGGCAAATGCTGGCGGTAGAAGGCGTTGATGAGTTGGTCGTGATGGCAAAAGAGCAGGTCGCTTATTTAAAATTAGACAAAACCCAGCTGACCGATTCTTCGCGACAAGAGCTGTCGCATCTGGCGCAAAGCCCCCTAGATATTTAAACAAAAATTGGTTAAAGTAAATTCATATTACTGATATTATTAATCAGTTTCATTTAATAGTTATTAAAATATTCATAAAACAATTTGTCAATAAAAGGACAACATTATGCGCGGAGTTAATAAAGTTATCATCATCGGTAACCTTGGAGCAGACCCCGAGGCACGTCAATTCAGTAACGGCGGTAGCGTGACCAATATTTCGGTTGCGACCTCAGAGCAGTGGACTGACAAGCAAAGCGGTGAAAAAAGAGAAGCAACGGAATGGCACCGCATTTCATTGTTTAATCGTTTAGGTGAAATCGCGGCACAGTATCTTCGTAAAGGTAGCAAGGTCTATATCGAAGGCAGCTTGCGTACGCGTAAATATCAAGATCCCAATGGCCAAGACCGTTATATTACTGAGATTCGTGCTGAGCAAATGCAAATGCTAGACGGCGCGACCGGTGGTAGTGGTGACGGCGGTGGTTTTGGTGGTCAAAATTCAGGTCAAAGTCAGGGTGGTTACGGTAATCAGGGCGGCGGCTATAGCAATCAAGGCGGTCAAAGCTCAAATCAGAATCAGGGTCAAGCTAACCAAAATAATTATGGTCAACCAGCCAATAACCAGCAAAGTGGCTATAACCAAGGCGGCGCTCCAGCTTCTCAAGGTATGTCACAAGGCAATAACCAAAACAGCAATCAAAACAGCTTTAACAATCAAAATGCGCCAGCGCAAAATCAATTTAATAAGCCTGCTCAAGCACCCGCACAGTCGAAGCCGACAGCGATGCCTGATGGCCCTGTAGATGATGATATTCCGTTCTAACGAATACATAAATACAAACTGTTGATTAAAAAATGAAGAGCCTGTGAATACAGGCTCTTTTTTTATGCTATTGGCTTTTGTAAGTGTTGATGATTAAAAATATCAACAACATTATAAATACTAATATAAAACCAACTAACGTTTAAAACTGGTTTTGCTTTAATGGCATTTATGAGTAGCCATTTATCATTGAATACCAATCAATACTTGTGATGGATTATATTTTTGTTTATATTACTGCTACTTACGATTTTTATTATTCATAAGTCATTAGCATTCATGCTATTTGATTTATAACCTTGATATAAAAGTGGATATTATGATGAGCAAAAATAACGTGATTGATTTAAACAACCTCAACGTTGATGAGCTACGCGCCATTACCGAAAATGCCCAGCAACTTATTGCCCAAAAACAACATCAGCGTTTATATGATGCTTATATGCAGTTTGAAAAAATTGCTGAAGAAAGTGAAGCCAGCATTGAAGAGATTCTACAAGCGGGCGAGAAACTTGAGAAAAAACGCAGCATTAAGTATCGCAATACCACTAATAACGAAGAAACCTGGACCGGTCGTGGTCGCAAACCAACTTGGTTGGTAGACGCCCTAGCCGCAGGTCGTAAATTGGAAGATTTTGCTATTTAATCAGTTAAACGCCTTTACGATTCTCTGATTTTATTTTGCTTTCATGCGTCATTGATAATGATTGCTTAATAAGCAAGTGGATAGATAAAAGCCAGTATCTTTAGCGCCAGTATTTTGGTGCAAAGATACTGGCTTTTTTTCTGTCATCTGTATGCCATTGTTTGCTATGATAATGACGTTTTTGTCTTATATAAGAGTTAGGTAACTGTGCCTCAAGTATCCACATCGTCTTACAAGCGTCCCCGCAAGCTCTGGTGGCTATTTGGCTTTATCCTATTTGCGCTATTTGCCGTCTTGCAAATGCCAGCGGCATGGCTACTTGAAAAATACGCCCCAGACACGCCGTATGTGCAACATGTGTCGGGCAACTTATGGCAAGGCTCAGCGATTTGGCAGCTGCCCGTGTCAGCAACACCGCTTACAGGCGCCGCTGAATGGTCGTGGCAGCCGTGGCATTTATTATTAGGCAAACTAGGGGCTGAAGTTGATATCAGCTCAGAGCAAACCCGTTTAAATGGTCAGGTTAAAGTAGGCACCAGCTCATGGAAAATTCAAAACATGAGCGGTAAAATCGCCCCTGAAACTTTGGCGAGTGTGGTCGATTGGCAGTTGCCTAATGCGCCGATTCAGGTCAATAACGTCTCTTTAAAACGTCAGGCTGCTGCAAGTAATTCAGCTAATGGTTCGAATAATAGTGGTCCGAATAATAGTGGCTCAGCTACCAAGGCGGCCGGCTTTAGTGAGGCGAGTGGTCAGCTGACTTGGGTTGGCGGTGAAGTGGGCTATCCTAGCGGTGGTAAGGTTTTTTATATCACCATGCCAGCGCTGCGTGCTGAGCTCAGTGCCGAGCAAAAGAACAATAAAAATCTGCTGCATATCAATCTTGTAAACAATCAAGATAAGCGCTTGGGCGATCTGTATATCGATGGCGATAATATGTTAGACGTCAGCTTAACCCAGCGTTTACTAGAAAACATGCCAGAATATAAAGGACAAGCACCGCAAGATACGCCCGTAGTCAGTGTGCGGCAGCCGCAGCTCAATGGCTTGGGGCGCGCTAGATGATGAATGCTACCGATATTTCTAGCCGAATAAAACCTATTATCAATACGCTCAATCGCTTTTCAGCATGGTTGTTATTATTGGCCATTATTTGGTTGTGTTGGACAGCGGCGCGTTTACTGTGGCTGCTACTAGCTGCTCCATTAGCGCCCGCGTTACCGCTTGCGCCTTTACAGAATACAGCGAACTCAAATACCGACTATAGTGGTTTGTTTGCCATTTTTGCTGACCCTGATCCTATCGCTGCCGCAGTACAACCGCCGCCTAATATTGGGCTAAAAGGCGTACTTATTGCGATACCGGAGAGTCTGTCTTCGGCCCTATTGGATGTCAATGGTGAAGTGAAAAATTACCGTATCGGTGACACTTTAAAAGACAGTGACTATACGCTGGTTGCTGTCGATTGGAATGAAGTCATTATCGCTGATGCTTATGATAAAGAAACCGTCATCAGAATGGCAGAAGCTATGCCACTCGACCAAAGCGCTATGCTGGCGGGTGCGGTGAGCAATCAGCGTTTGCCAGATAATACTATGTTGCCTAATTCACCTAACCTATCATCACCAGACCAAGTTAATCCTGAAACGGGGCCAAACGGGGAGGCAAGCAGCGAGGGCGAGCCAAAGTCAGCAATTGATGAAGCCGTTACCGAATTACAATCCAATCCCGCCAGTTATTTAAGTCGAATGGGCGTCATGGCGTCAGGTGAGAGCTATCAGGTCACAGCCGCTATGCCGGCTAAATTGCGTAATCGGTTAGGGCTGGAGCCTGGTGATAAGGTACTGACCGTTAATGGTCAAAGCGTTGGCAGTAATCCTGGGCAAGATGCCAGCGTCTTACAGCAAGTAAAGCAAGCCGGTGAAGCACAAATAGAAGTGCAGCGTGGCGATCAAGTGATTACCATTCGCCAGCAGTTCTAGCTTAGACTTTAAAGCCGATTTTTTAGATACAGACTTGCTTGCTCTTATAGTTGGCAAGTCGCTAAAGAACATTAATTAGCTATCAAATTTAGTTTCAGTTCATATTATATCCAGCACATATTGTATTTAACACAAGAAATTTAGCACACGAAATTTAGCACACGAAACTTAGCACTTATGAAACTTAACACTTATGAAACTTAACACTTATGAAACTTAACACTTATGAAACTTAACACTTATGAAACTTAGTATATCCGCGACATCACTGTAGGTAATTATCAATATGGTCAGTTCTCAAAATTTCTCGGTCACGCCTTTACACCATATTTTGCAGCGTTTGATGCGTCTGTGTCGTCCGCTGTGCTTAGCTATTCCGCTATGGGCAGCTAGTACAGGGCTAGTGAGTGCAGAAAGCTGGAAGGTCAATCTACAAGATGCCGATATCAAAGCTTTTATTAATGAAGTGGCAACTATTACCGATCAAAACTTTGTCCTTGATCCGCGTATCAATGGTAATGTTACCGTCATTTCTAACAAAGCATTGTCGCGTGACGAGATTTATCAGCTGTTCTTAAGTGTCATGCAGGTCAATGGTATTGCCGCTATCGACTCGGGTACGACGATTAAGCTGGTGCCTGATAACGTCGCCAAACAATCTGGCGTTGCGGTAGATTTACAGGGTAATAGCGTCGGTGAAGCGCTAGCGACGCGGGTGATTTATTTGACCAACACCCAAGCAGCAGAAGTGCTCGGCGTGATTCGACCACTGATGCCACAGTCAGCTCACGCAGCAGCGGTACCGGGCGTTAATGCTTTGGTGTTATCTGATCGCGCTGATAGTCTTAATCAGTTGACGGCGCTTATCCGTGATTTAGACAGCAACGTTAATGACAGTTTGCAAGTGATACCGCTACGTCATGTCGATGCCGAACGTATGATGGAGCTGATCAGTGCTTTGGTCGCAAGCGCGGGTAGCGGGCAGGCTCAAGGTGGTAATAATCAGCTAAAAGTCATCGCCGATACGTCTAGCGATAGATTATTGGTCAAAGGCAGTCCTGAGATGATTGCTAAAGTACAAGAAATGGTTAATCAGCTTGATACTACGCCCACGAGACGTTTGAGTGGGCTACGGGTCTTTCGCTTAAAGTATGCCAGCGCCGGTCATATTGCAGAGATGCTGCGCGGCTTGCTTGCCAGTCAATCTATTAATAGCTCTGGTGCGACGTCAACCTTAGAGTCTGCTTCTTTAAACGGTGCCAGTGGTACTGGCTCAACACTCAATAGCGGCGCTAATGCAAGTGTGGGTAATGGTACTAGCAACAATACTAGTGGCAATAGCGGTGCGGCCGCTTTATCGACTAGCAGCTCGGGTGGCGCAAGTACTGGTATTGGTGGTCGACCTTTTAGTATTATCGCTGATGAAACCCAAAATGCTGTCATCGTTAATGCCGCGCCAGAGCTGATGTTCGAGATTGAAGACGCCGTCAATCAGCTCGATAGCCGCCGCGCTCAGGTCTTGATTCAAGCAGCAATTGTCGAAGTATCAGGCGATGATGCTACCCAACTTGGCGTGCAATGGGCGCTCGGTAATGCCAATAGTGGTTATGGCGTCGTCAACTTTAATAACGTTGGCGCGAGTGCGGTTTCGCTTGCAGCCGCCGCCTTATCGGGTGGAGCAGGTATCAGTGCGGCAGCAGGCTCGATTGCGGGTGCTTTGATTGGAATCGGTGATAGTAAAAAAGACAGCCAAGGCAATACTCAGTTTTATGGCGCAATCTTACAAGCTCTTGACTCATCGACCAGTGCCAATCTACTGTCGATGCCTTCGATTCTGACCTTGGATAATGAAAAGGCAAGCATTTTAGTTGGTCAAAACGTGCCTTTTGTCACCGGCTCTTATACCACAGGCAGCGATTCTTCGACCAACCCTTTCCAGACCATTGACCGGCAAGATATCGGTATCAACCTAAACGTCATTCCTCATATTGGTGATAATGGCACCGTGCGTTTAGAGGTTTCACAAGAAGTCTCCTCAGTTGTACCGGGCAGCGCCGGCAATGCCAGCGGTCTTATTACCAATAAAAGCCTGATTAATACCACGATTTTAGCCGACGATCAGCAAACCATCGCCTTAGGTGGTTTGATGCGCGATAACACCACCACGCGCCAGCAAAAAGTCCCTGGTTTGGGTAATATGCCCTTGTTTGGTCGACTGTTCCGCTCTGATAATGACAGTAACCAGAAGAGTAACTTAATCATATTTTTACAGCCGACTATCTTACGTGATGGCGGGGCTGTGGCCAGTGTGACCGAACGTAAATACAATCAGATGCGCGTCCTGCAACTGGTTATCGATAAAAACGGCACGATTAAACAGTTGCCGCTTAGTGGTACAGAAGGTTGGAATGGCAATATCAGTGCCGACTATGAATTGATGCCACTTAACCCACTGGTGCCTAAGCGTGACCAAACGCCAAAAACGACTTCTCAAGGCTTTACCAAAGTAGATAGCCCAAGCAGCAGCGGTATCACAACTTATCCCTTAAAGCGCTAAACACTCATAATAGATAAGTTGTCAGATACTGGCCTAAGCCTCGATAGCCCCAATAGCTTCAGTTCTTAAGCTCATACTCAATAACAAGCATACTTAAATGTACGGCACGATAGTGACGCCGTACATTAGTTTGCGTATTCATAACACAGATATACATAGCGCCTCTTTGATGCGCGTATAATGCAACCTAGGATAATAACTTATTGCTTTCATTAGCAATTTTTTATAGCCTTTCTTTTGATTGTGACATATTTGAATAAATCCAATATGCATAAACAGCGACTTAACCAATGTACAATAGGTCTTGGTGAAAGTACTTTGGTTAAAGTGCCTTGGTGAAAGTAACTCGGTGAAAGTGCCTTTGTAAAAATACTTCGGTGAAAATAATGCGCAACCTTAACAGTAGTAGTAATAGCAATAATCGTAAAAAGAAGTGGTTGCGTTTAGGGGCAGTTGGCTTAGCGCTACTGCTTATCCCGCGCCGTAGTAGTCTAAAAGCAGATAGCAAACTAGCGGATAACGCTGAAAATGAAGTGAATAATAAAGTTGCTAATAAATTCACTAAAGAAGATGAATCAGCGCTAAAATAGAAGCTGTGATTAATAATAATGGCTTTATTGCCGATAAAAAATGCTATTGAAATAAATTGCTTTAACCATTAAGAAATTTGGAGTTTATTGATGACGGTCATTGGCGCATCATTTAACGCTAATACAGAATTACCTGCTATTCTTCCTTTAATTGATACCCATACTCATTTTGATGCACCGGTATTTGATGCTGATAGAGACGAGCAGATACAGCAAGCGTATCAGCAAGGGATACGCCATCTGGTATTGGTAGGGTATTTGCAGCGTCATTTTCAGCGCTTGTATGATACTGAACGCTTAATCAATGAGCGGTATCCATCGTCTATTGCCGGTCAAGCAGATGCGCCGCAACAGCCCCATTTAAAGGCGCATATTGCCCTAGGGTTACATCCTTTTTATATTAAGCAGCATACTGAGGCGCATCTAGAAAGTATGGCGCAGATGCTGGATAAAAAGCGTCCATTGGCCATCGGTGAGATTGGTTTCGATACTTTTGCTGATGAGATGAAACAGCCTGAGATATTCGCAAAGCAACAGTATTTTTTTAATGCTCAATTAGACATGGCTGTGCGCCATAAGTTACCCGTGATGCTGCATATTCGTAAAGCGCACGCTGAAGCATTGGCGTTATTAAAAGCGCATGACTATGATGCTCATGAGCTTGGCGGTATCGCCCATAGTTTTAGTGGTGGTGAGCAAGAGGCGAAAGCATTTGTAAAGCTGGGCTTTAAGCTTGGGGTAACTGGCCAAGTGACCAACCCAAACGCCAAAAAGCTACGCCGCGCTATCCAAGCAGCTGTCGCTAGTTATGGTGTTGAGTGTTTGGTGATTGAGACGGACTGTCCAGATATGACGCCCATCATGTGTCAAGAGTCGGGCAATAGTCAGTCGGCGCTCGGGCAAAGCCCAGATAATGAATGGGGTAATGCGCCCGCTCATAATAGAAATGTCCCTGCCAATTTGCCATGGGTATTACTGAGTTTAAGTGAGCTACTCGATGTGCCGCCAGCGATTCTTGCTGAGCAATTGTGGCACAACAGTTGCAACGCTTTGCAGACTGATTGGCGTTATCCAGCCTGATAATGATAAAGAAACTGCTTAATAATACCCAGTTTAGTAATAAATAATTGAATAATAAATCACCTTTTAAAAGAGCTTTAACTTGTTATGACTGAAGAGGCGCAATTGCAGCAAACGACAACCCAAACAGATACTTTAGCTAATCTAGATATCATTGCTACTAATGAACATCATAATGAACAGCAACTTGCTTCTGCAAGCGCAGATATGGCGGACGATGCCGCTGAGCAGTATGAGCGCCGCTTTAAAGGTACGCAAACTCTCTATGGCGCATCGGCAGTCGATACCTTTGCCGCAGCGCATGTTTATGTGATTGGCGTCGGTGGAGTAGGCTCTTGGGCAGCAGAAGCATTGGCGCGCACAGCAGTGGGCACCATTACTTTGATTGATTTAGATGTGTTGGTGGCCTCTAATGTCAATCGTCAGCTGCCGGCGTTAGACAGTACCTTTGGGCAAAGTAAGATTGCAGCGATGGCGACCCGTATCCGTGAGATTAATCCAAAAGTCACCCTACATTTGATAGATGATTTTTTGACCCCTGAGAACGTCGCTGAGTTATTGCCCAGTCGCGCGCAAGCGAAAGCGGTGGCGCAAAAAAATCCGATTGTGATTTTAGACTGTGTTGATGATATGAATGCCAAGCTTGCGATTTCATTACATTGTCGCTTTAACAAGTTAAAATTGGTTTGTGCGGGCGGGGCAGGCGGTAAAATAGACCCAAGCCAGATTAAGGTGAGTGATTTACGCGACAGTTATCAAGACCCGTTATTGGCCAAGCTGCGCAATAAGCTGCGCCATGAAAAAGGCATCAATAGCGCGCTGAAAGAAAAATTCGGTATTAAGTGCGTCTATTCAACAGAACCACCGCGCGTCGATAAAAGCTGTCAAACAGGTGGCTTGCACTGCGGCGGTTATGGCTCGGCGGTAGTCGTCACCTCGGTAGTGGCGATGCTGATGGTCAGCGAGGCATTACAATTATTGCTCAAGCAGGCAGCGGTTAAGTCAAGCGTCTGATATGAATTAATGGAGTCCATCTTGTCTACATCCAACTTGCCAAAGAACGATTATCCCATCGCAGCAGATGACGCTGAGCGTATCAATCGGCTCAAAAAATATCAGGTAATGAATAATAATGAGGAACCTGCTTTTGCGCGCTTAACTGAGCTTGCCAAACTGTTCTTTAATATGCCGATAGTCACCATCACTTTTATGGATGAAGACACCCAATACTTAAAATCGGGTCATGGGCTTGGCGGGGTTTGTACGACAACGCGTGAAGTGGCGATTTGCAATTATACTGTACTCTCAGATGAGGTTTTTGTCGTCCCTGATTTAGCAGCTGACAGCCGCTTTAATCAAAACCCTTTAGTCACAGAATCGCCGCATCTGCGTTTTTATGCTGGCGCGCCCATTATCATGAATGAGGACGGTAAAACATACCGTTTGGGCTCTTTATGTTTGATGGATGTAGAGCCGCATCATGAGTTTACGGACAAGCACGCCGAGCTATTGGCCCAGTTTGCGATGATGGCCGCCGATGCCTTGCAGCTACAAGACCAGCAGCGTCATGCCAAACATGCCAATGAGATGAAGTCTGAGTTTTTGGCCAATATGAGCCATGAAATACGCACACCGATGAATGGTATTATCGGTATGGTTGAGATGTTAAGCGAAACCGAGCTGAGCGCTGAGCAGCAAGAGTATATTGATAATATCAAAGTCTCAAATGAGCATTTACTGGCGATTATCAACGGTATTTTGGATTTATCAAAAGTTGAATCGGGCAAGATGACTATCGATTCTATTCCGATGAACTTATCGAGTCTTTGTAATGAAGTGGTGAGTTTGTTTGCGGTCAAAGCCCGTCAGCGTGGCTTGATTCTAGATTACCATTACACCGAGTCATTATCGCCGTATGTCAAAGGCGACCCCGTACGACTTAAGCAAATCATGGTTAATCTGGTCAATAATGCCATCAAATTTACCCGCGAAGGCGGTCGAGTGACGATTGACGTTAAGCACATGGAAAACAATCCTTGTGATGATAAACAGGATGGTTATAACTCTGGCTGTCATGAAGACAGTTATTTAGAAAGCCATGTATTAGAAAACCACGTATTAGAAAAGCAGGAAGAACAGGCTTCTCATTATGATACCGATAATAGTGGTGTGGTCAATCATCAAGATATGACGCTTTGTATTGAGGTCACAGATACGGGTGTCGGCATTAAACCTGAATCATTGGAAGCGATATTTGACGCTTATGACCAAGCCAATAAATATACGCATCGCCTGTATGGCGGTACGGGACTTGGTTTGTCTGTTTGCAAGTCGTTGGTAGACTTGATGGGCGGCTATATTGAAGTGGACAGCGCCGTCGGTATCGGCACAACCTTTACTGTATTGCTGCCATTACCGACTATCGATGAGGCCCGTTACGAGACATGGCAAGACGAAAATGACTTTACCATGGCAGTGCCAAGTCATGAGCTTGTCGGGCACATTTTGCTAGTCGAAGATGACAGCGTTAATGCCATGATTGCCAAAAAAGCGCTTAATAATAGCGGTCATACGGTCACTCATGTTGGGGATGGGCAACAAGCGATTGAGATTTTTGCTTTAAATCCTGAGCTCTATGATGTCATCTTGATGGACCATCATATGCCCATTATGGATGGCGTACAGGCAACCATTAAGCTGCATGAGCTTTATGACCCACAAGCACTGCCACCTATCATCGCCTTGACAGCCAATGCGATGGATGGCGAGCGCAAAAAGTACCTTGATGTGGGGATGCAGGACTATTGCACCAAACCATTTAAACAAGAACAACTTAATGCTCTAGTGCAGTACTGGCTGATGCATAAGCAATCGATGGAAGAATAGCGTTTAACGTAAGATAGGGCACTTTAAAAAAGAACGGACGTTAAAGCATTCAGCATTAAAAAAGCTTAACCACTTATGAGCGGTTAAGCTTTTTTTATTTAATAAAACATGTCAGGCATAAAAACGCTTAGCTAACGCGCGTTTGGTAATCACCGGTACGCGTATCAACACGAACCACTTCACCTTGCTGGACAAATAATGGCACACGTACCACCGCGCCTGTCTCTAGCTTGGCAGGTTTACCGCCGCCGCCTGACGTATCACCGCGGAGACCAGGATCAGTTTCAGTGATTTGCAACTCAACAAAGTTAGGCGGCGTTACAGATAATGGCACACCATTAAATAAGGTAATGGTACAAAGGGCGTTACTGTTGTCTTTTAGCCATTTTATCGCATCACCAATCGCGGTTTTGTCAGCTTGTAACTGCTCAAAACTTTCAGGGTGCATAAAGTGCCAAAATTCACCATCGTTGTATAGATAGTTCATTTCAGTGTCTAGCACATCAGCCGCTTCCAAGCTCTCGCCTGATTTAAACGTTTGCTCTAATACCTTGCCGCTACGAAGGTTGCGCAGCTTAACGCGGTTAAAAGCTTGGCCTTTACCAGGTTTGACGAACTCGTTTTCAAGAATGGCACAAGGGTTGCCATCGAGCATGACTTTGAGACCAGCTTTAAATTCGTTAGTAGAAAAACTTGCCACGGAAGACTCCTAAGGGTTGTAAGTATTGTCATCACTAATTGGATGTGGGGTTTGGGCCTTGCTGCGCTAAAATCGCTTATGATGCTCAGTGTTTTATGAATAATTCGTACGCTTTGATAGCTTACGCACTAAGAGCGTATAATATCGGCTTTTGGGCACAGGTATAAGGTTGTCATGATAAACCATTTAATCACACAAAAAAACTGGCAAACGCAATTATCCGAAGCGATAACCTCTATTGATGAGCTGCTTGGACTTTTAAAGCTGGAATCACTGCGCTCAGAGGTCTATATACCTGAGCACTTTCAGCTGCGTGTACCGCGCGCTTTTGTGGCAAAAATGACGGTCGGTGACAGTAATGACCCTCTGCTTAAACAAGTATTGCCCAATAAAAAAGAGCAAATCGCTGTCACCGGTTACGTAGCCGACCCCTTAAGTGAAAATACGCACAATCCGGTGAAAGGCTTATTGCATAAATACCAGTCAAGAGTATTGTTAACGATTACCGGTGCCTGTGCGATTCATTGTCGTTATTGCTTTCGCCAGCATTTTGACTATAGCGCCAATATGCCAACCGCCGATGCCAAACAACACATTATCGACTATATCAGCGCCCATCCTGAAATCAATGAAGTGATTTTAAGCGGTGGTGACCCATTAAATGTCACCAACAGGCGCTTATTTGCTTGGCTCGATACCTTAGAGGCGATTCCGCAACTGACCACCATCAGGCTGCATACCCGTTTGCCATTGGTGATTCCAGCGCGCTTAGATGATGCCTTATTGGATAGATTGTCACAAAGCCGCTGTCAAATCGTCATGGTCATTCATTGTAACCATGCCAATGAGATTGATGCGCTGACCGCTGAGTACTTGCAGCGTGCGCGCGCCGCTGGCGTGACCTTATTAAACCAAGCGGTATTATTAAAGGATATCAATGACAGCGTGGCGGTACAAGCGGCACTCAATCAGCGCTTGTTTGCGGCTGGCGTGCTGCCATATTATTTGCATGTGTTGGATAAAGTGGCAGGCGCGGCTCATTTTGATAGTGATGTGCGCGCCGCTATTGCGCTTTATTGGTCGTTACTCGCCGTATTGCCCGGTTATTTGGTGCCAAAATTGGTCAGAGAGTTGCCAAATAAACCCTTTAAAGTACCGATTGATATTTACAACGATGCTTAAAATGGGCAATATAGTATATTTTTGTTTTAGTAAACAAAGACCGATTAAAATAGTTATTAATAAAAGCGCCGCGGCCAGCGCCAAATAAAGAAAACCATTAAAAAACAGTACTAAAAAATCGTTAATAGGTCAGGTAATAGTCATGCCTAGGGCTAATGTTGCTGAGGTAAATAAAGCATTAAACCTGCATAGACCTATTGATAACTTGCGTAATTACTAAGGATAGTAATGGTAAATTTATCGACGTTTCAACAGTATTTAAGCATTGATGTGCGCTCATCACGGACGTTAACGAAATCAATTAATTTAACGAAGTCGTTTAATAAAGATGAGCAGCACTTGCTTAAATGGGCGGCGCTGTTGCCCATGCAAACGGAGGCGCAGCAAACAGAGCAGCTTGAAAAAGTCCTTACAGAGTTAGAGTTGCGCGTGGCAGCTATAGATGATCGGCAACGTCTGACATTACTCAATATTGTGCTGGAGGCAGCTAATAAGCTCATTGCGATGCTACGCCAACACTATATATATGAGGCAAATGCCTTTAACGACTATCAGCTCGGCTATGTAGCGCAGGTGAAGTCGCTGTATTATTTAATGATTATGGTCTATGACGGTGTTATACAGCGAGAAATCACCTTTTTAAAAGATAAAAGGCTGCAAGCATTAAACGGTCTTTTGCAGCGCTATCTGACCAATGAGAAATCCTTATCAATCACGTTAGCCATTGCTACTTACCAAACGCTGTTGATGTATCAAAAGCTGTTATTCGAAGAGGCGCTTTGTTATCAGAAGCCTGTGCCATATTTATGGTCTAATATTAATCAGCTCTACTATATGGCGTGCCAACAGCAGACCGTTGATATCGATTTGAGTTCTTATATTACGACCCATTGCGCCGATAATATTCATCAATTATATGGTCAGCTATGCTTGCATAGTTTATTGAACGTACGCGCTATGCGCCGCGCCACTGTGCTAATGGTGCAGCGTTTGCTCCTAGAGTGGGGCGAACATCTCGTCGCATCTATAGAGCCGCAGACGGAAACAAAGGTGTTCGTCAATCTGCACAGTGACAATCCGCCCACCTATTTGACCGCCCATTCTGACATTAATCCCTATGATGCTCATCATGATTGTGTGTTTATAGAGTTGGCGCCGCTGGTTACCTACCTAAAATCCCGTAGGGACACCCTCATCGAGGAAGGTCAAGAAGGGGTTGAATCCTCCTTAATGAATACGGTTGCCATAACCTTGAGCTATCGCTATATTCAGCCGCCATTGACGCTACCGATTAGACAAAGCGCCAAACAACAGGCACATATCATTACAGGGTTTAATGACATTCATTACCACGTTAGTCATGAGCAAAGCTTATCGACTCTCATTGCGGCAAAATATCTGCCTGAGCATCAGCAACCTCGCTATGATACCGTGCCAAAAAAGCTGTCTGCTAATACCGTTTCTCCTGATGCCGTTTCTGCTAATACCGTTTCTAATAATACAATGTTAGGGGTAGAAACGTTTGATAGTGACAATGCTTTGTCCGATTTTCGTACCTTGCGCTTGCTGCCAGATTCAGTGGAGCCAGCTATCAGCGCAAGCAGTGCTGGAGAAGATACCCCTAAAGCAAAATATAGCAGCAAAAAAGTAAAGGCTATAGTCGAAGTTGCAGAAAATGATGCCCTGAACTCTATTGCACCGCCGCCACTGCGAACGATGAGTCTTTTCTTATTGTGTCGCTCTGAAAGTCCAGCTTCGACTGCTTGGTCAATAGGCGTGGTGCGCTGGCTCAATTTAGATCTAGAAAAGCCGGAAGTTGATTGGCAAGTGCTGGGGCATCAGCTTATTGCTTGTGGTATTCGCCTGCAAGATAGAGATAGTCGCAGTCGGCATTTTGTGCCCGCGTTTGTCGTTGGTGATGACGAGCAGCTGCAAACGCCTTCTAGCCTAATTATGCCGACGTCTCATTTTCACGTGGGGGATAGAGTGATGATGCGTATCAATACCAAACAAAAAACGTTGCGCTTAGTGCGGCGTTTAATGATAACAGATGAGTTTAGCCAATATGAAGTGGCGCAACTTTAACTGCCTACTTATCAAAGCATAAAATAACTTTGCCACACTCAATGTTTAACGTTTAACTCTGAACTCTGAACTCTGAACTCTGAACTCTGAACTCTGAACTCTGAACTCTGAACTCTAACATTGTGCTGAGCGCATTTAATTCATCAGATTTAATTCATGAGAAGATGGCATTATGATTGCAGCTTAATATTAGCGACTTAATAAGAGCGACTTAATCACCGTAATTGAATGAACAACAATTTGATAAACAACACTTAGTGATTGTAACTTAAGCAGCAGTCAGTTAGATTATTGTTTATAATGACAAAACCGCTATTATGATTTAAAAGGCTTCCTATGCGTACTCAGTCCGTCTTAAACCTATTAGTAATCGATGACGACCAGCTTTACGCTGAGCGACTGGTAGCATTGCTAGGGTCATATTATGACAATGTGAACTTAGGTTTATTGGATGATAAAGAAGAGCTATTAAAGTCGCTACGTCAATCATGGGATGTATTGGTGTTTGGTCAGGCTTATGATATGAGCTTTACTGACGTGGTTGGTGTCGTGCAAGAGCAGAGTATAGACTTGCCAACGATTTGTTTGATGAATAAGGAGGCTGCTGCCAGCGCCCAAAACGAAGACGGCTTGCCGGCTGTGATGAATAGTACGATGGTTAAAGCCATTTGCGTAGAGCAAGAGATGGCAGTCATCATGGCGATTTGTTTGCAGCATGAGAGTTTACGCTGTCGTCAGCAGCTTAAAACCTTGCGTCATGTCTTGTCTGAAGCAGAACAACGGGCCACCGTCCTGATTAAAAACTCAAAAAGTGCGGTCGCTTATATTGACCAAGGGATTCATATTTTTGCCAATGACCCTTATCTGCAGTTGTTTGGCTTTGAGGCGATGAATGACATTATCGGTATACCTGTGATTGATTTGATTGCAGGCGGTGATAACGTTAAAGCTTTTAAACAGTTTTTACGTCAGTTTGATAAAGGAAGCCGTAAAGACGTTGAGTTTAATTTTGAAAGCAAACGTAAAGATGGCTCTACCTTTGAGGCAAAATTACAGTTGGCCTCGGCAACTTTAGACGGTGAGCCCGTTACCCAGATTATTATTCAGCAAAACAACAGTAATAGCGCTGAAGTTGCGAAGCGTTTGGCTGAGGCTGAGCGTAAAGACAGCCTAACGGGCGTTCATAATCGCCGCAGCTTTGAAGAGCAGCTCGCGGCATTATATCAACAAGCAAAACAGGGTGCGTCGACGGCAGGATTATTCTATATTCAGCTTGATAATGTGGGCAAAATTAGAAGCAGTCTGGGTTTGCAAGGGATAGATGCCACCGTTAAGCAAGTTGCCTATGCTTTAGATAAGCTGGTAACAGATGAGCTCTTAGAAGAAAGTCATGTGAGCCGTTTTAGTGATACGGTCTTTACCATCTTGGTGGAAAATAAAAGCACCGCAGATCTTGAAAAACTGGCTGGGAAAATTGGTTCAACCATCAGTGAGCTGTTTATCGAAGTCGATAAGCGGACGACAAATACCACAGCAAGTATCGCTATCGTTAAGATAGAAAAAAACACTCCTGAACCGAGAGTGCTACTCGAGCGGGCGATGGATGCGATCAATCAAATTCTGATTGAAACCTCCAATCATGGCGGCAGATATCATCTATATGACGCCAGTGAACATGCCAATAGTGATGATCATGCGCTGGCCGAGTCTTTGGTCGATGCGATTGCCAATAATCGCTTTGAGCTGTTGTTTCAGCCGATATATGACATTAATCATGATCGCAGTGATTTCTTTGAGGTATACCTGCGCTTGCCACTGGCGGATGCGGACAATACGATATTGACGCCCGACCAGTTTATGGCAGTTGCCAAAGCGCATAATTTGCTTGAAAAAATAGACCGCTGGATACTCATCAATGCCTGTAAAAAAATCAATGACGTGCGTAAATCCCATCCAGAAGCGCGCTTACTGGTACAACTGACCAACGCCTCTTTGATAGATAAAAAGCTGCCAAGTGTGGCCAGTCAATTAATCAATGCGGTGGGCGGTAAGGCGGGTGCATTAACCTTACAGTTTAATGAAAACGATATTGCTGACCATTTAACCGTCTCTAAATCTCAGTTTACCGCCCTTAATCAAGTAAATTGCCAGTTATGTATCAATAATTTTGGCTCGTCTGCTAAGTCTGTTGAGGTTGCCAATTTCGTGCAACCTGATATGGTGCGTCTAGCCCGTAGTTACGTGGAAGGGATAGATACCCCTGAAAATCTAGAGACAGTTAAATCGCTTATCGTCCGTACCAATGAGATTGGCGTCGATGTCTTGATGCCCTATATTGAAGATGCTGCGACCATGTCGGTTGCTTGGAGCGTGGGTGCGCGTTATTTGCAGGGCTTTTATCTCGAAGCGCCTAGCAATAGCATCAAAGTGGCTAGCGAGAGTTAAGGTGTTATTTAAGCCTAAATCATAGTATAAATCCAAGCCTAAACCTAATACGTGAAAAATTTCAGAAAACTGGGCTTTAACTGGCAACTGAGTTTTAAAAGGCGAATTGGATTTTAACTAAAGGCGAGCCAAGCAACTTTTATGTTAGCAAAATCAGCAATTATTAGTTTTTAGCAGTTACCCCTATATTTCCTACGCAGTGCTATGTACGTTCATCACTTTTTGCCTTGTATAATGGTCGAGGTAGACGCATACATAGCCAATGCCCCTCAATTAAAGATTTCTACAACATGTCTATACTCAAAAAATATCAATTAAGCGGTATGTTTGCCGCTGTTTTATTGCTCA
>Ga0208670_100166_pt1 | contig 22220 bp, 30 predicted proteins | sample 24BtaG_FD_184098 | JGI IMG/M metagenome (GOLD analysis project Ga0208670, IMG submission 184098) | Marine viral communities from Cariaco Basin, Caribbean Sea - 24B_WHOI_OMZ_CsCl (SPAdes) (version 2) | ecosystem: Environmental > Aquatic > Marine > Oceanic | place: Caribbean Sea: Cariaco Basin...
ATTGGCCCTACTAATGCAGCACATTTACACGTAAGGATTCAACAGTTAGCTGAGCATAAAGCTAGGGTGGCTGATGAACTAAGGGGGCAGAGTGATGATTAGCAAACCGTTTCGAGATCAGTATGGGTATAACAAGTTTGACCCTTTCTACGAAGATCGGGTATTTAGTTATATGGCTAATACCACCAAAGAAGAGCGAAAACAAAAATGGGAGAAACCTGAGTGTTTTAACGTCGGTACTGAATACGGTGGTGAATGCTATCACTCTAAATGTAACTACCACAGTAAAGATGAGCCTGTTTGTGGTGTATAACTATTTACGATTAGGATAAAATAAATAAGATAACTATACGATATGAAATTCCCAAACTTCTCCCGCTCAGCTCTCAATCAACTCTTGGAGCACTACCAGACCTACAAAATAAAAGAAGAACTAAATTTATTTACACCTGAAGAGAAAAATAAATGGAACGATTACGAACATCTCCTTGCAGCATACATTGTTCCTTTAAAAGAAGCACAGAAGTTCACAATGCAAAATATAGATATCATTCTGGACACAGATATTAGCAGTGTTAGTTTTGACAAGTTACATCTCCCATATAGCCGAATTATCATTGAATATAACGTAGATTCTTCTAAAAAATATTTCAAAATGGATAGTCCTGGACAAACGGTTTCTGCACCTAAACGAATCATCATCCTTGAAGAAATCGATGAAGAACACAATAAAAGATATTACAAAGAACACATCCTAGATGAAGAAAAAATCGACGGAGATCATATCCTAGTTATGAAATCTATTTTCTATAATGAAGATCACAAATCATGGAACCTGTGTCCTACTTTTCTAAAATTAACACCAGAAGTTATAAAAACCATTAGTCAATTTACAAATGATAAACCAACCAATGTTTCTATCCCAGAAAACGCATTCATTGGTTACGTTAAACATAATTCTCAAGAAATCATAAGAGATCTCCTCCCCGAGGCCTATACAGCTCTTCACTACCTGCATATTGCTAACACCAATAATGTCTATATAGAAGAAAAGAAACAAACTCTAAAAAATAAAACACTCTCTAAGAAAATGAAATCAAAACCATACGATAGTTATCACGTATTAAAAATTAAACCGTCCAAAAATAAGAAACCCCATCAAGGCGGTGCCCACACCTCACCGAGAACTCACTCTCGACGAGGCCATATCCGTAAACTCGCAACCGGTAATACCACCTGGGTTCGTCCATGCATGGTAGGTGCTGGTGCGACTGTAATTAAAGATTATATTTTATAACTTAACTTAACTAAATGGAGAGATGAACGATGAGCAATAAGATACATGATCGAATAGTCACAGCTTGTGGACTATGTGCAGTAATAACTTTAGTGGTGTTTATCTTCTGGATAACATATGACGCATTAATTACGGGGTATATAGGATGATTGAGTGTTATTATAAATGGTGTGAGTATCATGAAAAGAGTGAACTATTTTGTTCACGAGGGGAATGTAGTGCCACGGAATTAGATTTAGTGGTTTTTAGAAAGTTGAGAAATAATGAAATTAATGTACAATTTCCTAAAAAAGTTAATATAAGATTGAAATATGGCGATACAATAGGAAAAAATATTTCATATTTTGGGTTGGAACATGAAGGAAAATTATTTATGAAAATTAATAAAAGTATGATAGCTGGGGTCGAAGGGATTGAAAAACAATAAAATAGTATTTTATGAGGGGGTCGAGTATCCAAGTATTACTGCTTTGGGTCGAGCGTTTGGGATTGAGTATAAAACGGCATATACCCGTTTAAAAAAGGGTATTCCAATGCATTTACCAACATTAACACCATCTGAGTGTGGACGTAGGTCCAGAGAAGTTACTTCTAAAAAACATTCTAAAGCTCATTTGGGAAAATGGGACCCACACAAATTTTCTAAAAGAAAAAAATTATCACATGACCAACGAGAAATGGTGATTGCAATGATATGTAGAGGGGAAATAGAAAAGTGTAAGTAATTGTATTCAACAATGTGTTACTTGACCTGTGGTCACAGTGGTGGTATACTTCATTAATCGGTTATCGACGGATACCGTCATTTCCCTCCTAAATGGGTCCTAGAGAGCCCATTCAATGGTTGGGGTCATAAAACATTTTCGAAGCGTTTTATGGCCCCTTTTTTAATGAGGAAATGCATTATAGTTAGTATAGAAATAAGGAGAGAAAAAGGATGGCGGATAATGTTATGGACCTGAGGAGCTACGACCATCGTAAAACAATAGACTCAATAGCTGAATATTACAATAATTTAAGTTGGTTTGTGATACCATTAAAATATGGGACAAAACAACCGTTAGAAGATAATTGGAATGAAAAACCATTAGATTTTGATCTTTTAAAGCAACACGCACAAGGGCCTATTAATTTAGGCATACTTTTAGGAAAAAGGGTAATTGATATTGATTTAGATTGTTCAGAATCAAGATCATTAGCCCCCTATATTCTTCCTGAGACAGCATCATTTGGAAGAGAATCAACCCCCGGGTCACATTTTGTATATACACTTTCTTCAGATTTTGATAGTGAGGGAGTGGATATTAAACAATGGCGGATGCCCAAGAGTCTTGTAGATGGTGATAAGGCCATGATATTGGAGTTAAGGGGCCTGACAAAATCAAATAAATATTCCCAGACGATGTTCCCGCCGTCTATGCATCCATCAGGTGAAGTTGTAAAATGGGAAACGGGAGATGTAGTACCAACAATTATTGATTCAGAAGGGGACATGGATTCTTTGGCCAGGAGTTTGAGGTTATTGGCCATGTCATCAGTGATTTTGAAGTGTTGGGATAAAGGGGTACGAGATGATTTGGCAATATCATTTACCGCTACACTTTTAAAATCTGATTATAACCCGGATATTATTATTGATACCTTACGGGGCATAATGATTGAAGCCCGTGATGATGAAATGGAACAAAGAATAAATTCATCAGTAAGAGGAACAATTCGAAGATTTGAGGAAGAAGAGGCAATTGCTGGATTGTCAAAAATGAGGGAAATCCTCACAGATGATGTATATCAATTTATAAGAAAAAATGCTGGGGCCCACAATGATGATATTCCGGGTTTAGTGTATACAGCCAAAGGAACAATATCAAAAACCACGGAAAATCTTTCATTAATTATTCATCATGATCCACAATTACGTAATTTATTAGCAGTAGATACCATTACTGAAGGTGTAGTATATGTAGGTGGTTTACCAGAGGTTGAAAGATTTGGATTTACGGCCCCACAAATGGGGGAAGAATACGAAGATGGTCATGCGTATATGATAGCGGTTCACATAGCTAATAAATATGGAACATCATTTGGCCCTGATAGAGTAGAAAAGGTTATGATTGATATGGCCTTGACCAATAATAAAGTTAATTTTTTAGCGGATCAAGTAAAACAATGTAAATGGGATGGGGAAGAAAGAATATCATCCTTATTTCAAAATATTTTTGGGGTGGTGGGGAGTGAGTATTCTTTAATGGCTAGAGCATGGTTTAGGACAGCGGTACAGAGAGTATTTGAACCGGGATGTCCAATGAATCACATGTTAATCTTACGGGGGAACCAAGGGTGTGGAAAATCAGCTTTTACTAATATTATATCTTTTGATAATCCTGAATGGCATAGTGATTTTTCAGGAAGTTTGGACAATACAGAGGCACATCGTATAGCGTGTAGTAAGTGGATCATAGAACTCTCAGAACTATCATCGTTTAGATCAACAAAAGATCATAATTCATTGAAATCTTTTATCACCCGAATGTCAGATGATTACCGAATGCTTTATAAAAACAAAGTAATGTCACATCCACGAACTTGTGTATTTATTGGAACTACCAATGATGATAACTTTTTAACAGACACTACGGGAAATAGACGTTATTGGATTGTTAATATAAATGAAGAATATAATCAAAATAACACTATAGATTTAGAATGGCTTATTGAAAATCGGGAACAAATATGGGGCGAAGCATATTATTCATATAAAAATGTTTCTGAATCACAAATAAGGAAAGAATTACAATCAATAGACTTTACAAATAGAGTAGAAGAAACTCATGGAATGTTTGCTCAGGATAATAAATTTATGGAAGAAGAAGGAGCATTACAATTTATTGTTGATAAATTTAGAGAAAGGAGCATTTCTAGGGGGAGGGGTAAAGAGTTTATATCAACAATGGATTTTTGTTGTGAAAAGATGGGAATGGATAAAGGGGCAGTAAAATCTTGGGATATGAATAACGCGGCGGACGTTTTCAAGAGTTATAAATTGAAAAAAGCAAGACGTATGGTCGATGGGAAGTTAATGAATACATTTATACCGACCCCTGAATTTTGGAAGCTTGAAAAAGAAAGTGAAAACGAAGGTGAAATTAATATTAGTCTTCCGGAAGAAGAATTTTAAGTGAATAGTCCCTGTCTTCTAATGGTTAGGAAACCGCCCTTTCACGGCGGGTATTCGGGTTCGAATCCCGGCAGGGACACCAATTTCATCACGTCTTCATTGACAGAGAAGGTGTAGTATAGTATAATTAATTATACGTTAGCACACAGGGTGCTAACATAGACAATATAGTTTTTAACGTAAAAAGGAGACATAAAATGTCTGATGAAAAGGTGGTTATTCGTCCTCATATCGAGAGTTATGAGAGTGGTAAACTTGATGATGGAACCCGTTATATCGACAATGGTGATAATGTGGGTCAAGAATTGCGCGGTTTAGTTCTTGAGGAAGTATATGGTGTTGTGGGCCGTGCTTTGAAGGCTTCAGGTAAAAAGGTTACTATTAAAGGCCTGAAAGAAAAGTACGAACATTTGAATTCAGGAATGCAACGTATGGTATTGGGGAATATGTTGCGTGTATTGTACCGGAAGCAAGAGGAAGCTTCTGATGACATTAAAAAAGCAGCCTGAAGTAAGCGAAAAATTGGGGGACCCTCTTCAAGAGGGTCGTCCTTTTTACCCGTGGCCGTGTCGGGATTGTGATTTAAATCATATCCCTGATGAAGATTACGAAATAGATGATAGACAAAAAATTAGGAAAGAGGATGCCACAAAACAAAAAGATTAACATGATTGTAGATTTGCAGTTTGGTTCTACTGGTAAAGGAAGTATTGCGGGGTATATAGCTTATAGAGATCAACCAGATACTATTGTTACGGCATGGTCGCCTAATGCAGGTCACACTTTCATTGACAAAAATAATATAAAATATGTTCATACGATGTTGGCTAATGGAATTGTTAGTGAACGGTTAAAAACAATATTAATAGGTCCAGGGTCAGTTCTCAATTATGATGCGTTGGTGTCAGAATTAGAAAATGCAAAAAAACACCTTCCTCATCTTGAAGATATTGAAATTTTGATTCACCCCCATGCAACAATTGTAAATCAAGAACATCGAGATGAAGAGGCAAAAACAATGGGGGCCATAGGTTCCACAAAAAAAGGTTCAGGAGCAGCATTAATTGAAAAATTAAAAAGAAACCCTGAATCAAAAATTGTGGCAAAAGATTTTGTGAATGAGTTGGCCACAGATAATATTGAGGTTGTGGGCCAATATGAGTATTATAATATATTAATGGAAGCAGAAAGTATTCTTATTGAGGGGGCTCAGGGATTTAGTCTTGGTGTTAATAGTGGGTTTTACCCATATTGTACTAGTCGTGAATGCACACCACAACAGTTATCAGTAGACTGTGCTCTTCCTCGTGATTGGTTGTGGCAAGCCAATGTTATTGGGACAATGAGAACATTCCCAATTCGAGTTAATAATGCACAAGGGTACAGTGGGCCGTGTTATCCTGATCAAAGAGAAATTAATTTTAAAGATGTTCCATGTCCCCCTGCAGAAGTGGAAAAAACTACAGTAACTCAACTCCCGCGTAGAATTTTTAATTATTCACATGCACAAACTAGGGAAGCAACACGAATAGTACAACCCGATGAAATTTTTGTTAATTTTATGAATTATATTGATAGTGGGTGGTCAGAAGAAATTTACAATTTTATTAGTATGGTGAACAGAGATATAAAACATGGAACTATTAAATATTTAGGTTGGGGGCCCAAGGTTACAGATATTGAGGGAATATCATGAGACTACGTGATATGCAAGATGAAGTGGAACAATGGTTAGATGGAGTTATTCCAGAACGTACTACTAAATCAGTTTTAATAAAGTTGGAGGAGGAACGGCAAGAGCTTCTTGATACTTTACAAGATACAAAGCATATTGACCCCACGGAATTTGCAGATTTGCTTATTATAATTCTTGATCTTGCTAGTTTGAATTGTATTGATGTCCAAAGTTCTTTTAAAAAGAAAATGAATATTAACAGGTCTAGGCGATGGGAAGTAGATGAGAATGGGTGTGCTCAACATATAAAGTGTGAGAAAAAAGGAATAAAAACAAAAGAAAAGGAGTTTGGCGGTGGCAATAAAAATTGATCAAAAAATTGTAGGGGTTGAAGTGGTAAATGAATCGGGTCAACAAGAAATGGTATTGGGGCCTGAACCAATGTTTGATGAATCTGTAAAACGTCCAGAAAAATTAACTGGTAATACTTATAAAATTCCGGGGAATGATCATTCCATTTATGTGACTATCAATGATATTGAACATGAAAGTGGGAAACGTCCATATGAGGTGTTTATTAAATGTGATGACCCTAACACAACAGAATGGACATCAGCACTTGCACGTATTTTATCCGCTTTATTGAGAAAAGGTGGAAAATTTCAATTTGTGTGTGATGAATTAAGACAGGTACATAGTCCCACTGGAGGTTTTTGGTCTAAAGGAAAATATATTCCTTCTGAAGTAGCGGCTATTGGTAATGCCATTGAACAACATTTCATAGAATTAGGGTATATGAAAGAAAGAACAAATGAAGAGGCCAGCAATGAAATTTCTACTAATCAATCTGTGATTAAACCTACAGGATCACAATGTCCAGATTGTAAAGAATTCACCCTTGTAAAAAATGATGGGTGTGTTCGTTGTACAAATTGTGGTTATCTTGGGGAGTGTGGATGATAATATGACTATTAACAGTGGGGATATAATAAAGCCAATGAAATTTCAAGATAAGTGTAGAATGGGGCAGGTAACTCGTTTTCATATGGTACGTACTTATAGAGAACAGACAATGGCAGAACATTGTTATTTAGTAGCGGTGATAGCCGAAGAGTTAGCTAAAGCAGTTATGATACCTGAAACTGGTAATGTTATAAAGTTAGCATTAATGCACGATCGTCATGAAGTGATCACAGGCGATATACCAACTCCCTTCAAAAAAGATATTGACAAAAATTCTGATTATAATTTTTTGGAATTGGTAGAAAAAGTTGATCCCAATTATATGCTTCTTAGGCGTGATATGTCTTTAAGTGAGTTGGTAGTTGTTGAAATGGCTGATATGATTGAGGCTGTTATTTTTTTGGAAAAAGAGGGTATTGATAGTCATGCGTCAAGGGTTAGACAATATATATTTGATAAATTGTGGGATTTAATAGAAATTATGGATAATAAACATGGGTCGAATGACAAGTGGGCCATTGCTGTGAGTATGGTTACTGATAAATTAAGAGAACACACCACGGTGAGTATAAATGAAAGTTGAATTAATGGACATTACTCCTCATGCAGAGGACAAAATAGCAAGTTATGCGGCTATATGTTATGATTCGGATACGTCTGTGGATGCTAATGTCAGACGTATTAAACATTTAATGAAGGTTAAACATCTTAGTACCTTACGTCATGCTATGGCCACGTTTAAAGTATCCAATATCAGTAGAACATGCAGCCACCAATTAGTTAGATCTAAACACTTGGATTATTTACAAAGGTCTCAAAGATATTGCCATGAAAATGATAGTGAATTTATTATACCACCAGCATTGAGCAATGAACCTATTTATAAAAAAGCTTTAAAAGAAATACAGTGTGCATACGAATCTTTGTTATTGATCCCGGGGATACGGAAAGAAGATGCTAGATTTGTATTACCAAATGCTACTGTTACTGAATTGATTGTTAGTGGTAATTTACAGGCATGGAAAGATTTTATTGCTTTGCGTACCGTTAAAGCTGCACAATGGGAAATTAGAAATGTAGCATTAGAAGTTCATAAACAACTTAAAGATGAATGCCCTAATGTGTTTGAAGGGATGGTAGAAGATGAGTAATTTACCTTATAGTAAGGGAGTAAAACATGATAATGAAAAATTGCGATGGGATTTAGTTCCGTGGAAACAATTTGAAGGGGTGGTAAAAGTATTAACTTTTGGAGCCTTTAAATATGAAGTAGATAATTGGCAAAAGTTACCAGATTTTAAGAGGCGATATTTTGCAGCTTCTCAAAGGCATTTAATGGCGTGGTGGAATGGGGAAAGAAAAGACCCGGAATCTGGGCATAGTCATTTAGCCCATGTTATTTGTTGTGTATTGTTTTTAATGTGGTTTGATGATAATGGATAATAACAACAATGAATATACTTGTGATTATTGTAAAGGGAATATAGATTTTTCACAAGTTTATTCTCTTACGGGGGATAGTGAAAAATGTAGTCCATTTACAACATTAATTTGTATGTGTATTTATTGTGCAGAAGAGATGAAGGATGACAGAAAAGAAACTTTGGACGATTTTACGTAATTTGTTGGGGGACAAATGGCATGGGCAAAGGTTAGAAGACCGTCTTTCTGTTGGTGTTCCTGATATAATGTATGCTATACATGGTGTGCAGGGAGTTATTGAATTGAAAGTAGTAGACCGTCCTGGAAAAACAATTAGAATAACTAATTTTCAAAGATCATGGCTAAAAAAACATGGAGATCATGGTAATAGAAGTTTTTTATTGGTGTGGGCTTATGAAAGTAATATATTAGCATTGTTTAGTCATACTGTTGCATATAACATAAGTAATATGCAAGATTCAAAAAATGAGGCGTTATTATGGTGTCATACCAATAAATTATCAAGTTGTATTAATAAATTTATAGAGATTATAGGATGAATGGAATAAAAATAGGGTTAATAAAAGGTAGATTTGTGGTTGAAACCCAACCACAACAAGCAAATTTAGCTAGATTAATACCTAATCGTCGTTGGGATGGTAGAAATCGGGTATGGAAAGCTAGTAATATTAGAGGGAATCGTGAATATTTAAAAGATGCCTTTGATAAAGAAAATTTTACTGAAGAGGCATGGATTGCGGTATCAGTAAAAAAGAAACTCCGTCCTAAAAATAAATTTCCTATTCATTATCAATTTAAGATGGAGCCTTATAATCATCAAAAAAGAGCTCTTGATATGATGACCAATGTAGACAGTTTTGCTCTTTTTATGGAGCAAGGGTTGGGGAAAAGTTATACTACAATCAATGATCTTTGTCGACGGTTTGTAGAAGATCAAATAAATGCTGTATTAATAGTATGTCCCATGTCCATTCGTGGTGTATGGCAACGAGAGATAGAGAAGTATGCCACCGTGCCCTCCCACGTGCTTCCCGTGGTCACAAGAACTGCAGATAGGGACTTAGATATCCTATGGGACTTCGATGGCTTGAAGTGGTATGTTGTGGCCGTGGAGAGCCTATCCTCAGGAAAAGCTCACGAAATTGCTATGAAATATCTTTTGACCACTAGATCTGCTATGATAGTAGATGAATCAAGTACAATTAAAAATCACAAAGCAAACCGTACCAAACGATGTATTAAAATGGGTAAAGCCGCGAATGTTAGGGGTATTTTAACAGGAACTCCAATTGCTAATGGGTTACATGACTTATTTAGTCAGTTTGAGTTTCTTGATCCAGAAATAATTGGATTAGGAGATTTTTATTCATTTAGAAATCGGTATTGTATTATGGGTGGCTTTGAGAACAGAGTTATTATAGGGTATAATCATACAGAAGAATTGATGGAACTTGTAGCAGAAAACACATTCCAGGCTACTAAAGCAGATTCTCTTGATCTTCCTGATAAGATATATCAAATAAGAGAGGTAGAACCAACTCCCGAACAAAAGAAATTATTTACAACAATCAAGAAAAAATTAATCCCAGAAATTAATGGAGATCGGGTAAAAATTGATAACATTCTTGAAAAGTTGCTCAGACTCCAACAAATCACAGCGGGGTTTTATACCACTGATGAAGGTGATTTGAAAGAATTATCATTTGCCCCTAAAATTAAAGAGTTGGTTTCAATGATTGATGAAATAAATGGTCAAGTGATTATTTGGTGTGTATACCGTAGAGAAATTGAAATGGTAGTAGAAGTTTTATCAAAGATAGATAAAGTTGTTGAATTTCATGGAGGAGTAAATGAAGAAGACCGGAACAAAAATGTGGAAGATTTTCAAGCAGGAAAAGCAAAATTTTTTGTGGCCAACGCTGCTTCTGCAGGGATGGGGATTACATTGACTGCTGCCACAACATCAATATACATGAGTAATTCATTTAGTTTTATTCACAGAGCACAATCAGAAGACAGAAATCATAGAATTGGTCAAGAAAATCATGTTGTTTATATTGATATGGTAGTGAAAGGTTCGGTTGATGATTTAACACGTAAAGCATTAAGTTCTAAACAAGATTTAGCTGAATATGTAAGGGACAATATTTCAACTCTCGCTGCTTGACTGGGGTGGGTAAGTGTGATATACTTATAAGTATAGGAGATATAGAGAAGATGAAAAATAAAAATGGGTATTCAGACCCGAATGTTTATATAATTCAAGAACAGATGCAATTTGATTATTCACCAGCAGAAGAGTATGGCGAAATTAAATTTCTTACTGCAATGGAATTTTCAAATAATAAAAATAGTATTAGAAATACCCATATAAAGGAGGACATGGTAAAAGTTCTTAAAAATTATCGAGCGGGGTATGATTATTTAGTTCTTACTGGAAATCCTATAATAATGTGTATGGGATTTTATTATGCATGTGAACATGGTGAAGATCATTTAGTTTTAAAATGGGATAATCAGAAATTTGGTTATAAAGTTATTAATATAGGAGTATAGATAAATGAGTAAGTTAACACAAAAAATCATCAACATGTATAACATGAAAGAACGTATAGATTATAAAAAAGAACAACTTAAAGAGCTCAACAAAGCATATGATAAAATGCGATTGGAAGAAATTCCTAATTTAATGGATGATGAAGGTATTGAAAAAGTATCAGTAGAAGGTGTGGGTACACTTTATTTAACTAGTGATGTGTATGCTAGTATTCCCGCCCCATCTAGAGATGGAGCATTTGAATGGTTACGGGATCATGGGTATGGTGATCTTGTTAAAGAAACAGTAAATTCATCAACATTAAAAGCGTTTGTAAAGGGGGTATTTGAACGAGGTGAAAATCTTCCCGAGGAAATGTTTAAAGTAACTCCATTTACCAGAGCTTCAATTAGGAAAAAATAATGGCCATTGAGCGTCAAAATGAGAAAGTTGGGCATGTTCCACCAAAAGAAATAATAAGACTTCTTAAGTGGCGAAATAAGCCAAGTTTCTGGCAAAAAGCTACAACAATAATGGAAAAATATAAGGTTAATAAGAATTATGTTAATGGGCTTTTGAAAAAACCCATGCATGGTAGGTAAGAGCTAAGGTCGGCAAGCTCTCAAAACACCGATCAGGTACTCAAATGGAGAAACATAATGAGTAAAGAAGTAACAAAGAAAGAAGAAAGTGCAATTGTAACAACAGAAATGCCATCGTATTTGATGGAGCAGATGGATAATACTACAGGTAATGAAGAAGTAGAATCTGGTGATTTAGTCATTCCTCGGGTTGGGATCATCCAGGCTTTGAGCCCACAACGTAAGAAAAATGATGCCGCTTATATTGATGGGGCAGAAGAGGGTATGATTTTTAATAATGTATCCTCTGAACTTTATGGTGAAGAGGTTCAAGTAGTTCCTGTTTATTTTAAAAAGGAATACCTCTTGTGGGTGGATCGCAAAGCCGGGGGTGGTTTTCGTGGAGCATTTGCCACAGAAGCAGAAGCTATTTCAGCACGCAATGAAGATGAAAAGGCAAATGATATTGAGGTTGCAGATACCGCCCAAAATTTTGTGATTATTATTCGTTCGGATGGTACTATAGATGAAGCGGTTATTTCAATGAGCCGTTCTCAGATGAAAGTTAGTCGTAAGTGGAATTCTATTATTCGCATGGCCGGGGGTCCAAGATTCTCTAGGGTATATTCATTATCTTCTATTGAAGAACAAAATGCTAATGGTGATTCTTATCTTAATTGGGACATTAAACAAGTTGGATTTCCACCTGAAGATGTTTTTAAAAGAGCGGAAAAACTTTATGATGCGGTATCATCTGGAGTTGCTACAGCGGATCGTAATGATGATTCCACAACCAATACTGAAAGTGAGGAGTATTAATTATGCCAGAGTATGATAATACTAATCGCGGAGTTCTTTTTAAGAACGAAGATAAAAAATCATCCAAAGCTCCTGATTATTCTGGAAATATTAACATGGATGGTGAAGAGCGTGATATTTCTGCTTGGGTTCGCAAGGCTAAGAAGACGGGTAAAATTTTCATTTCAATAAAAGTGGAACTTCCTCAAGAAAATAATCTTGTTGATGAAGTTGAAGCGAGTGCTGTTCTCGAAGAGGATATTCCATATTAAATCCTTGTATCATATTAAATTTTCCCCTCCTTCGGGAGGGGTTTTAACTAACAGAGGATGAATAATTGAAATATAAATTAGTAGATTTAGAAACAACAGGGCTTGACCCAGATAAGGATAAAGTAGTAGAAATTGCAATGGTGGATGTGCACACAAATACCATGTCAATAGGAGGAACATACGACACACTAGTTAATCCAGAAGTACCTATACCCCCAATAACTTCAGCAATCCACCATCTTGTGGATGAAGATGTACAAAAAGCCCCTGTCATTGAAAATGTGGATTGGTCATTTTTTGATGATGGGGAAGATTGCATTTTTGTAGCTCACAATTCTAATTTTGATTCAGGATTTTTAACCAAATATTTACCAGAGGGTAAGTATTGGCTTTGTACTCAACGATTAGCTGAACATTTGTGGCCTGGACTGGAATCATATAGTAATCAATTCCTTCGATACCATTTAGGATTAAATCCTTTAGTGCGAGAAATGGCAGCAGACGATCCTGATAATATGATTCCCCATAGGGCTCTTTTTGATACTATAGTGACTGCGTTAATTTTAATGAAGGAATTAAAAGAATTTAATAACCGGAATTACAATTGTACACCCCAAGAATTATCAAGAAAACCTATTATTCAACAAAAAGCCAAATTTGGTAAATACAAAGGCCAGTTGTGGACTGCAGTGCCAACATCATATCTTAATTGGGCTAGTGGTCCCGATAAAGATTTTGATTCAGATACCAAATACACAATAAAACATGAATTATATAGACGAAATAATATTAAATAGGAGCGATAGACGTGTTCCCTCAAATAAATAAATATAATAAAATAGCAATAGACACAGAAACTACGGGCCTTCACTTTAAAAAAGATAAGATTTTTGGAATATCAATGTCCACACCCGATGGGGAAGATTATTATTGGGACATTAGGAAAGAACCTAAGGTTATAGAATGGTTAGCAGAAGAATTACCAAAATATGAAGGAAAAATTATATTCTTTAATTGGTCTTTTGATGTCAAATTCCTTTTATCTCATGAAATTATTGTTCCTATTGGTCGTACTGATTGTGTTATGGTCAGGGCTGCTCTTATTGATGAGCATTTACATGATTATTCTCTTGATGGACTGGCTAAAAAATATCTTGGTGAACGTAAAGTTAGTGATATTTATGAAGAGTTAGCTGAGATATATGGGGGCCGTGCAACCAGAAAGGTACAGATGAAGAATCTTCATGATGCTCCTGCAGATCTAGTGGCCCCATATGCCAAGAAAGATACCCGATTAACCCTAAATTTGTGGGATTGGCAAGAAAGAGAGATTAGAAAACAGGATCTCCATATGGTCTGTGGCTTAGAGAGGGATCTCTTCCCGGTTCTCTTAGATATGGAGAGCACTGGCATACGGGTGGACATCGAGAGGGCCGAGAGAGCCCAGGGAGACCTCACGAAGGGTATTAAAGAAGATCAATACAAATTAGATGATATTGCTGGGTTTCCAGTTAATCCCAATCCAAGCAATTCTATTAAGAAACTTTTTGTTCCTAAAAAGGATGTTAGGACTGAACAATGGGTAGCTATTGATGGAACTAAATTGAATTCTACCCCAGCCGGGAATCCGTCAATAAATGCAGATGCCTTACGTGCTATGAAACACCCTGCTGCAGAATTAATATTAAATATTCGTAAAATGACCAAAGCCCGAGATACATTTTTGGGCGGTCATATTCTTGATAATGCGTTGAATGGTATAGTTTACCCCAACATTAAACAAACTAAAGGGGATGATGGTCATGGTACAGGTACGGGCCGATTAGCGATGGCCCAACCAGCATTGCAACAAATTCCGTCACGAGATGTAAAAACAGCGTCAATAGTACGACCAATATTTTTACCCGACGAAGGACAAGAATGGGCGTATTATGACCTTGATCAACATGAATTTAGGGTGATGGCTCATTACGTAAATAATCCTAAAATTGTTGAAGCATATGATATTGACCCCAATACAGATTTTCATCAAATTGTAGCGGATCTTACAGGAATGCCACGATCACCTCGATATGCAGGGGATGCCAATGCAAAACAGATTAATTTAGGTCTTTGTTTTGGAATGGGTCAAGGAAAATTAGCTCAAGAAATGGGATTACCATATAGTACAGATCATTTTTCTGATGGGCGTGAATTTTTAAAACCGGGCCCCGAGGCTAAGAAGGTTTTTAATGATTATCATAAAGCCATACCGGGGGTTAAGAGTATGCTCAAAAAGGCCAGTGATGTTGCTAAATCTAGAGGATATGTTAAAACTTTGATGGGAAGACATATCAGATTCCCCGGGGGAAATTTTGTACATAAAGCTGGAGGTTTAATATTTCAGGGCACCTCTGCAGATCTTAATAAACTCAACATGATACGAATTCACAATGCTTTAAAAGACACTGGAAGTCGTTTATTATTAAATGTTCATGATGAATATAATGTATCAACGGACGGTGGTGAAGTGTTGAATGATATTCAAAAAGTTATTCAAGATCATCCAGAAATACGAATACCCATCAGGACAGATTATGGGGTGGGTTCAAATTGGTGGAAAGCTAGTAAAGGATAACAAATACAAAACACAAAATTTTTTGGAACGGGTCCTAATATACCCAAAACAATATTTCAAGAAATACGAAACACAATAGGAGAATATTATGGCAAATAATGTAAGTCATTCAACAGTTGATAGAGCATATGCAGTAGCTACTATAACTATTCTTTATAAGAATGACAGCCCTGATGCCCCGGGATTATATTTTAGGGAATTAAAAGAAACCAATGAAATGGCAATGATGGTATGGGATGGAAAATTGTTTATACTCAATAAAATAATTCCAAAAAGGGCATACGATATAATTGTTAGCAGTAATGGGTATAAATAAAGAAGATGAAATTCCTTATTATTTTGATAAAAATTTTATCAAAGAAAATCCTTATATGCATTGCATACAAAAATGTAAAATTAATAAAAAGGGATTTTGTGTGGGATGTAAACGAACAGTAAAACAAATAAAATCAATGGATGGCTAAAATGGAAAAAATGGAAGATCACATAACAGACAACTGGATAGATTTTGATGAACCTACTCCAACCGAAGAGTATGAATCATATAGAGACTACCTTGAGAGCCAGGCAGATTTAGCCTATTCAGACGGGGAAGTAGAATGACACCACGCTATCATGGCACTACCCAAAAATTGAATGTCGCATTAGAGCTTGCCAAGAAAGCTATGAGAGTGAAAAAGGAATGTAAATCCCACCCAACTATTGATGATTTAGCAGCAATGGCACAAATGATTTTATTAGAAGTAGAAGAACGAGAAATTAATAATGTTTCTTCTTCGGATCAACAATGGGCGTTAGAAACGATTATTGAAGATTTAGAAAATAAAATAAGTTGTTATAAACGTGAAAATAAACACCTTCGCAATCTTATTCAAAGAAAATTATCTTCGTGAAGTGTTTACCAAATATCCAATACCCTTATTTATTATATCATTTTCAGTACGATGTCCTGCATGATGTAAAATTCGCGTAGCTTTTTGGTATTCGGATTCTGTTGGGGTACGAACAGTGCCGTTATCAAAAACATGATTATTATATTGTACATTGTATGCTTGTTCAAGTGTCATAATTTAATAGCTGCGGCTGGAAAATATTTTGCCGTTTGTGATAAAAACCTTATTGCGTTTAAAAGTAGACTTGTCATTAGTAATATACTCTTATTCTTTTTATTTTTTATTTTTTATTGACTCTTCACCAACTAAATTATTAATGGCATCAAAATTGTCTTCAGTCGCAACTTCAAACTTTGGCATATCAATAACAAACCCCGTATTTATTTGATTATGCAAAAAATTCGGAATTTCGACATCATCTCTTGACTTAAAATGTTTATCATATCCATCCTCATCAAGACCTCTTAATGTTACCATTACAGGTATTGTTTCAGCGCCATCTTTCAACAAAGCAGCGGCTCGATGACGACCCTCATGGCTAAGAATTTGACCATATTTGTCTACTTCCAATGTTGGTATTGCATTTCTATCGCGCCTATCAACCTCTTCTGGCAGAAAATGATTAGCCGTTACTTCATCATAAGGTTCTATATTACTTGTATTGAATGGATCGTCATAAATACTTATTATTTTATCCGTGTATCCTTTATTGACTTTACCCCATCTAGTCGTTAGATTAATAAAATCATTAATGGGCAAGCGCATAAATACTTGATTATTAACTCTCCTATTACTAATTACATCTTTAATATTACGATTGTCTATAGACATAGCTGCAGGTTTATCACCTTCTTTTGCCCTGCTTAGCATAATGTTATCAGAATAATGTACTTCTTCGGGGATAGGATTCTCGTATGTAGAGTTTATAACATTTTTATCTGGGTATGGTGTGTTATACGTGATGTTTTCGTCTTCTTCCGCAGGGTAGAATTCAATATATGCTTCGGGTTCATATATAGGCGTTACAAGAGGGGGCATTGGGGGTTGTAGCTCCCACTCATCAACGTCTGGGGCTTCGACACCAGCAATATTGCGGGTTTGTCTCATTCGTTCACGGAGTTTCTCAAGTTCTTGTTCTGTTTCGGGGGTACGGGGCCGTTGAACAGGGGGCGCAGGCTGTTGTCCCTTTTGGCGTTCACGTTCCTCTTCAGGGGTGGGTCGCCTATCTGGGTCTACAGGATCATGTATTGTTTGCCATAATCCACCAATACCTTGTAAGAGTTGATATCCTGGGCTATAATCTTCCATAGCTTCCCAAACATTGCTGGGTAATTCATTTATCTCTTGCTTAACCCCGCCCCACGTAACATCTTGAGGGACTTCAGGGGTAGATGCTCCTGGGGGCAAGAAGCTTGCTGCAGAAAGAGTTTGAGGGGGTATAGGAGGAACAGGCATTATGGTCTGTTCCCTTTACCAACGCTGATCTTGCTCATAATCCCAGAGGTATTTGTCCGCATATGCTGGATCTTAGCACGGATGTCTGCTGGGGATTCCCCATAATGTTGTCTATTCCATGGAACCGAAACACCGGAATCCATCCTATTGCCCCCCTTTACGGGGGTTAGATTATCCCCCGCCCAATAGGAATCTTGTCCTGTAGATGCTTCCATCTCAGCAAGTATACGTGCCAAGGCTTCCTCTCTGGTGGAGGTTTCTGAACCGATTCTTCGACCCAGTGCGTTTACTTTATCATCCCCTTGCGTGCTGAGATCGTACACCTCTTGATCACGCCCAGTTAGGAACAAGGGCTTTAACCCAAAATTACTTTCTGTTAATTCATTAAATGCTCCCCCCAAAGAAGCTATCCCTTCTCCATGTTGCTGTGTAGCAAGGGCGGAGGCGTAAGCGTGTCTCAGGGCATCTCCTGGGCCTCCTCGCACGTCTCCTGGAAGGTAGCCTCCTAATGCTTTAGCTTCTTTACCAATATCTGTAGAATCAACCCAACCACCATCGCTCATCTGCATTGGCTGACGTTGCTGGGCCATCTGTCCAAGGAGACTACTAGGGTCTCGCATACTGGGGGGCAACATAGCTGTTTGGGTAGGTTGTCCTTGAGGTGGAGCCATCGGAGCAGGTTGTGCTATTTGCTGTGGAGCCATCGGAGCAGGCTGTCTAGGTTCAAACATTTCTGGTTGGAGCTGACTTGTAGACGGTGGTGGAGCTACACGGGGACGAGGAGCTGGAAGTCGATCTTCTGGTTCAGTAGTGAGGCGGTTACGCTCTGATTTTCTCCATGTCATGTACTTGTTGTACATGCTGCGAAGAATATTGGTTCTTCGTTGCTCCTTCTCTTTTTCTGTATCTCCTGAAGTAACAATTATTCCGGGGTAATTGTCTCGGAACTCTTGGAAAGAGGGGTCTTCTTCAGCTACAGGGAATTTTGCAGTGAGTCTCCCCCACGAGAACTCCTTGCCTTTAGGGAAGGTATGCTCAGGTAGTTGCTCTTCTTCTCCAGCAGCGAACAACCCCTCCATGTCCTCTTCCTGTGGGTGGACGTGAAGCGAGGCGCTGTAAATCCCTCCAAGACTTTGGATAACGGATCTTAAATATGGGGCATCTAGTGTCTTACCTTGTTGAATTCTTTTTACCAAACCGGACATATCCAGCAGATCTTCTTTGAACTCTTCTGTGCGGGAACGATGCATAATGCGCCCTCCCGCTGTAACTACTCGACCCGCCCTAGTAAACAATCCAACATAGGCCCGGGTCAGATCCATCATTGCTTTTTCGTAGTCATTTCCTAACTGGATCTTATTGGGAAATTCTTTAGCTCCACGGGCCAAGGATAACTCAGCCGCTTGCTGAAGATTACGGAGCCCGGTTACAAAGTTGTCACCAAAAAGAACACCCAGCTGATCTGCATAGCCAGCAGTTTTGCCTTCTCCGTCCAAGTAGCGACCAAGAGCAATGGGGTCGATAAATCCTTTCGCCCCCCGTCCATAGGCCTCTTTAAGTCCAATATCGGACATCAGATGTCGCGCAATGTATGCTCTGTAGGCCTCCATAAGCCCTGGGTCTACAGGTCGCCCCGCTTGATCCGTTAGAATCTTAAACAGCTTTTCTGTACGAGAGATGTTTCCGGGTTTCCAGCTATACTCAAAAAACTTCTCAGGCTCATTGAGATTAAGCCCTTGGAACTCTTTAGATTGCTTAATGCGTTTATCAATCCTAGCAAGTTGCCCTTTCCAATTCTGAAGCTCTTTAACAATTTGACCAAGCCCCGCTTCCCCTTCGCCAATAAATTCGTCTGCTCTTTCTGGAAGGAACGTGTTCCACAAGCGACGATTAGATACTCCTGTGTCAGTGCCTACATCGAAAAAGTCTTCTGCGGCTCTAGCCAGTTTATCCGCATCTCCAGTATTGCCTTTAATGACCTTCTCATAGTACGCCCCTTTTAATGCATTTTGGAGCTCGGACAATCTATCTGCTTGAACATGAGGGTAAGTGTGTGCTCCTGTAACGAAGTCATAGACAACATCTAGCTCCCCTTGCTCCAATGCAGAGAGTCTATTGAACATATCCGCATTAGGCTTAACAGGGTTTTTGCGATCTCCTAGAAGAGTCTCCCCTACGCGACGAGCAAAGGCATCTTCCTCTGTGGACATATCGTCCAAGAATTTCTGAAGTGCTCTGACGCTTCCATCGGGATCAGGAAGCGCCCCAAGCTGAGGCTTGAGGACATCTTCTCGAAGAAGTTTTAACATTTCTGTATAATATCGACCTTGCCCGTAGTTATCTTTCCAGACTTCCCCCTGCTTACGACTATAGTCTGCAATGGTGTCGGCAATTGCACGATAGTTCAGCTCACCTTTAGCAGCAAGCTCCCCGAGTAATGTCTGTAGTTCCGCTGATCTTCTAGTGGCCGCCTCACCAACTGCTCCAGAGGAAATCTTCATCTGCTGTTCCAGATACACTGCAAGAGGGGCCACATCAAAAGTGATGTTTTCTGGAACATAGTCGGAAAGAGTCTCATAAGCTGTAGTACGATTATTAGTCATAATCGTAGTGTAGTCTCGTACCGCTTCGTCTAAGGCTTTTCCTGCTTGTCCAGGAGGTACTCTCTCATGACGAAGCTGGGAGGCAATTGCAGAAACAGCCTGTTCTGCACGATTACGCCCTTCATCGATCTCTACACGATTGCCCCCGATAACCTTTTCTACTTGTTCAAGAGCCTTGGACCCCCATTGTTGTCTAGCGGCAGCACTACCCATGAACAAGGGGTGAGTCAACAGCATCTGTTTGGCCTCTTGAGAAAGACCGTAATGCGAAGCAAGCTCCTCTAGTACCCTCTCTCGAACGCGACTACTGCTACTAAAGTTTCTTCTAAATTCACTGTCTGCTAGTAGGGTAGCTAATCCTGATTGCGCCCGCATAAGCTCTTCAGCATTGGTTACTTGATTATTAACCTTTGCCCGGAAGTCTTGCTCAACCTTATCTTTGTTGCGCCACCATTGCTTTTTCTGCAGAACGTCCAACTCCTGCATAATTAGCGGGTCCCCTTCCTCGAGCATTTTAGCCCGTTCACGAGAATACTGCAACGCGATAGCGGCTGTGGCAGGAGACGGGCCAAAGATCTCCTTTGCTTCAGGACCTCCGACATCTCCCTTCATGTACGCGTTATAGGCTTCTTCAACAAGCTCTTGAACCTCCTCTCCCATTTGAGAAGAACGCCCCATAAAGACACGTTGAAGAACGTTGAGTAAAGCGTCTCCTGTTAATGACCCTCCTACCACCCAAGAGACATCCTGGATAACCTGAGGAAGAACATCTGTGACATAATTCTTGTACTGTTTTGGGTCAAGTACACCCTCATCGTACAAATCAGCTAATTGGTTTGCCCGATAAGTACCATAAGTGATAGCCATTCCAAGGTTGCCTCCAACCCAGTAATTGCCTCCAGTAGCTACTGTTCCTAATACCTGACCAGTGGTGATCGCTAATTCTTCTTTAGCTGCGCTCCAAAAGTCTTCTGTATCAATTTGGGTAGGGTCCTCGAATAAAGTAAGCTGGTTTGTTATCGGGTGGTTAAATTGCCATCCTTTGGTATGCTCTTCTTTTCCGATATTGTACTCATGCTTCCAAGGGGGAAGCTGAAACTCTCTGTCTAGGACGTATGGGATAGAGTAATTGATACTGTCTCCAGGAACCCCCGCAATTATAGACTGTAACCGTTGTCCTTGGTTCGTCTCCCCCCACCCAACATCTACACCCCTGTCCGCTGCACGTTGGGTCTTAGTCCTACGGTCTTGGTACAAGGGTCTACCAAACGGTGTTTTCCATTCAGGGGGAGAAGTAAATGGGGCCGCAGGCTCGATTAAAGCGGACTCATCCGTTTCATCAGCCATGAGCCGAGACAGCGGTCCCATAATAGCTTCCCCTAAAGGCTCCACCGCTTCCTGAATCTCTGGAGCAGTTTTCTTACTTTCAGCCTCTATACGACCAGAGACTTCAGCATCCACCGCCCGTTGCTGGTCCTCTTGACGGATACGATCTCCAAAATAAGACTCTAGCAATTGATCAGAAGTCCCCTCCCCACTGATAAGTAGATCGAGAGCATCCGTAGAAATATTGCTCTCGAATCGTTCATTAAATTCAGACAAAAGCTCTGGATGAGTTTTTAGATAGTCAATGCCTTGTGGGGTGGGATTAGCCATGATATAAATCTACCGTACAAATGGGTCAAAAGGATTTCCACCAGCAGAACCCCCAATAGGTACTGTCTGATTGGGGGAAGAAGGAGCCTGACTATATAGTCTGCCTCCGTACAACTCCTTATAGGCGGGCTGTGAGAATTCATAATCCCAGAACCCTTTACCAGAATCAGCGTAATTGGTGGTAAAGTTCATTCGATTATACTCATCTCTAGGTAAAGTGGATCTATGGAAGCCCATTAGGGAGACGATATAATCA
>Ga0208670_100168_pt1 | contig 22118 bp, 35 predicted proteins | sample 24BtaG_FD_184098 | JGI IMG/M metagenome (GOLD analysis project Ga0208670, IMG submission 184098) | Marine viral communities from Cariaco Basin, Caribbean Sea - 24B_WHOI_OMZ_CsCl (SPAdes) (version 2) | ecosystem: Environmental > Aquatic > Marine > Oceanic | place: Caribbean Sea: Cariaco Basin...
GCTCGTAAAAGAAGATTAGAGAAGATTAGGATAAAGGGTAGAGTATATTACATAAAACAAGGTTGTGCTAGTTGGTTTAGAAGTTATATGAAGAAAAAGCAGGGAGGGGGAGAAAAATAAAATGAAACCAGATTATGTTAAGGAAATAGAGAAAAAGCCTGTTAAATATAGAACAGAAAAAGAACATTTTACTCTAATGGGTTATTATGGAGGAATAAGAAATTACTTGTTATCAATGGGAGATTTCAAAGATGTTCCTATGGAAGATGAGCAGGGAGGGGGAGAAAAATAGAATGAAATGTCCTAAATACAAAGAATTTGGTTATTGGATTGAACCTATAATAAAGAAGAGGTTTGGAAAGATATTAGTCTATGTTTTAGCAAAAGACCAAAGTGCAAATGAAACAACAACAGGACTAACATCTGATGAATTAAGAAAGTTAGCAGATTATTTAGATTATTTAAAGTTTAAGCAGGGAGGGGGAGAAAAATAAAATGAAAGAAGAAGATATTAATAAGAGATTATCTGAAATAGATGTTCCTTGTGGTATATGTAGAAGGTTTGTTTTTCATTGGCATAGAGTAAAGAAATACCAAAAGAAAGCAATACTTAATATATTAAAAGACATAGATAATGAAAAGCAGGGAGGGGGAGAAAAATAAAATGAAAAAAAGTCCAAAATGTTGTAAAAAGCATATGGAATTGAAATCAGTTATTTTTAATTCAGACGCAGAATATGAATGTTTTTTTCAATGTAAAAACTGTAAGAAAATAAAACGAAAACTATATGTTGGATTAGACTTCGTATAATAACTATTACGAGAACACAAATAATAGGAGGAAATAAAAATGAAAATAGAGAAATTTGATTATTTATGGAGGATTGCTTTGATTGTGGTCCTTGTATTGGGATTTATCTGGGTTGTCTATGAGTTCCAGAAGATTGATAAGGCTGGGGTTGAGTGCCTCAAGAGAGGTCCTTGTCCTATCAGCTTGGCTCAACAGTATGAGGATACTGAGAGATTGATTGATGAGTTCAACATAAAGATGGATGAGCTGGAGGTTGAAACATGAAAAGAAAGACTTTACATAAGACTTGTTTATATATTTCTCTTTGCTTGATTCCTGTTGTGGCTGTTTTTGTAGTTACTGCTGGAGTTTTTATTGAAAAGATTGGAATACCAATTAAATCAAGTGGTTATTGTAGAGAGATTGAGTATGTCTTAGCTTATCAAGAGTTAGACCCACATCTTTATATTACTTTAATTAATAATGATGGGGAATATATTGACTTTGTTTTTGAGAATGATTTTGAGCTTTTGCCTTATCATCCAGGGACAACAGTAGGTTTGAATTGGTGTTTTACTGAGTTCGGTCCAAGGGTCAATGGTATAGAATACAAACATTGCAATTAAATCCAGCCATATCTTTTGTTTAGATTTTCTTTTTCTTTTTTTCTAGAACATTTATTGCAAGTATGATGATGTAAGCTGCTCTTTAGTTTTCTCCCACATCTTGAGCATTCTTTGGGATGGTTTGGATTATTTCTCCAGTTTCTTCTATTTTTTCTGAATTGTTTTCTACTCTCTTTCTGTCCCAGGTTTATCTTTCTCATTTTTTAGTAATGGATACAAGACCAATGCTATTGTTGTGAAATATAGTATGAATAGAACAATTATCATTATGTTCTCCAGGAGATTATATAAAATCCTTTGTATTTGCTTACATCTGTTATAGTTCTAGTAAAGCTTTGATTATTGTCTGTATTTACCATAACAATCTCCATATATTTCCAACCATCTTTAATAAAATCATCCAATAATTTTTTTCTAATATCTTTCTCATCAAAAAATTCTCTTATTGTGTTTGGTTTACATCCTGATTGTTCTTTTTTCCAAAAATCTGGTCTTGATTTAAATCTTATCTGTATCATTTTTTCTCCTCCTTTCATTAATTTCATAACTTCTAATAAGATTATCTTTTATCACTTTACCCATGAGGAGGAAACTTATCCATTCAAAAAAACCAAGTTGTTTTCTGACTTTTTTTGCACATCTTTTATAGATTTTATTGATATGTATCTTAAATTCTCTTCTATTTTTCCAAGTCATTTGAAAGCCTCTCTTATCTTGTTCTTGGTCTGTTCTTTGTTGGGATGAATATATAATGCTGTTGTGCTGACTGATTGATGTCCATACAGGTCAGCTATTTCTTTCAGGCTCAGTCCTTTTCCTGATAGGTATGTTCCATAGGAATGTCTTAATAGATGAGGGTTTATCCATTTCCCTATTGTCTTGTTGGCTGTTTTCCCTAGAATATCCTGGTATCTTCTGCCTTTTATATTAAATAATGGCTTATCTTGGTCTTGTTTTGTGCTGACCTCTTTTTTTATCCATTCTAGGATTCTGTTCATGAGCCAGGGGACTATTGGGATTATTCTTTCTTTGTCTCCTTTGCCTATGACTCTCAGCTCTCCTAGGTTTCTAGGCTCTTTTATCCAGGAGTTCCAGTTGAAATCATAGGGTTTTATCTTGATTAGTTCCTCAAGCCTGACTCCAGCATAATAATTGACCAAGACCATGACCCTGTTTCTTTCTTTGGTCATTGCCTTGGCTATTATATGGACCTCTTCTTTGCTTATTGTTTTTGGTATCCTTCTCTTTTTTCTCCCTGTTAGTTTTGGAATGTATAGTTTGCTTATCTTGGTCTTAAGCTCTTCTGAGTAATCATTGGTCTTGATGTGATGTATGAGGTTTTTTAGAAAGGCTCTGCTGACTCCATTGTTGTTCTTGGTCAAGAAGTTGTTTAGGGATTCCTGGTCTATTGTTGTAAGGCCTAGCCTGTCATAGTAGAACATATAGTTCTTTAGGGTCCTATCTTTCAGTCCTTTTATCTTGAGCCATTGTTTGAATTGTTCTTTCATTTTTCTTGGGGACCATTATATAATAGTTCGGCATGGGACATTTTCTCTTATGCGTTTAATGTTTATTAGTCGCTATTAGGGACTTTGGGGAAACCTAGTGCATCCTCTTCCCTAACCATATTGTTAAAGTTAATGTAGTCCTTAACCCTAAGCTTGTCTCCTTCATCTCTGAGCTTTTCATTGAGCTGGACCCTAACTGATTTGTAGTTCTTTCCAGCTATCATGCATACCTCTCTAAGCATATCAGGAGTCAGGGTCTTGGCTTTTACTCTTTTAAGGAGATTCTGATAAAACTTGAAGTTGGGGTCACTCAACCTCTCCATCTCCTCATCTTCCATGTAAAGATTACCTCTCTTTTCATGCTTGACTGATAAGTATAACCTCCTTGATGCTGGGCTAAGGTCTCCATATCTTAGATAGCCTATACAAGTTGTCAGTTTCATAAACCTTGGTTTCTTACTCCTGGTCAAGGTCCATTTTGCCTCTATCTTCTGATTGTTCCTTATGTCCCAAGGGTCCTTTGTATATATTGAGCTTACAGGTTTATGGATTATAGCCAAGCCTCTTCTTATGACTGTGATTCTTAGCTGACAGAGAGCCATCAAATCAACATCTAGGTCAATAAATCTGGGGATGCAGCCTATAAAGAGGTTGCAGCTGTCTCTATACATATTGAGTGCTTTGATTAGTTTCTTTTGACCATGTTCATAGAAATCTCTCTTATATCCAACATTGACCAGCTCATCAGCACAGATAGGCTTTCTTTTATATGTTGTTATTGCTTTTATGACATCATCTCTACTGTAGAGTAAATCTCTTTTCATCTTGAATCCCATCTTTGATAAGAATGAGAGCTTTATTGCTAGGGATGATTTTCCAAGACCTCTTAATCCTTCTATGAGAATATTACAGTCAAATTCATTAGAAGTCCTCTTTCTTATTATCTGTCCTAAGTCTGCAAGACTCCATCTCAAAAATCTTCTAGCTATTTTTTATCACCTTACAAATAATTTCCTTTCACAATCCTTGCATTTTAAATGGCTGAGGAATAATTCTCCTTTTTTATTATGGTCATGGACTATCTCCATTGTGGTCCCACAACATCTGGGAAAATAATGTTTTCTTTTCTTTCTTCTACTCATTTTTATCCTCCTTCTATCAGTTCCTCTTTCATCTTTTCAATATCTGTTTCCTCTGAGCTTGGGAATATTAGATTGGCGTTGTTGAGCTGTTTGTTCATCTCTCTCATGATTTCTCTCATCTCATCTAGGCATTTTTTGAAATGTTCCTCATCTATAGTTATCTTTTTTATGTTTGTCCTTTGGTCTATTGTCTCTTTTGTGATTTTTCCAAGAGCCTCATAGACAACTTTTAAGGTATCTTTATATTGTTGAAATTCTTGGAGTTCCTTTTTCAGGATTGTAAATTCAGAATTGCTGTATAGTTTCTCTAGGTTTGTGTGTAGCCTTCTTATTGCCTCTATTCTTTTGGCTGTTATGATTTCTTCTGTGTATCCTGTGCTTTCTTCTATGTTTTCATATCCATAGATTGCTATATTGACTATGGTGTCATTTTCTACTAGAATTTTTAAGACCTTGAGTGTGACATATCCTTTGGCTATGTTCCAGATGTCAGATTTTTGATTTGTTTGCGATTCTAAAGCCATGTTGTATTATTTATTAGATGCATAAATCTTTATATAGTTTTCTATCTTGTAGAATGTTACAAATGTTACAAAAAAAAAGGGTGATGTTAAATGGGATTCTTTAAAAATTTAGACAAACATATAAAACAAGGTGTTAAGGCTACCTTTAAACCAATGCCTCAATCAAAGAAAGTTATTGACAAAGAGAAACAGGCTTTCAAACAGATTCTTGATAAGAAGATAAAACAGACTAAAAGGAAAGCAATAGAGATGGAAACCTTGGCTCAGATTAAGAAACAGACTAGGGCAAAAGTCAGGAAAGAGTTTGAGGCAAAGCAGATTAAGAAACAAGCAGAGATTAATTTGAAGAAAGAGGCAAAGCTGAAATTTGATAAGATGTTTAAGGAGTTATAATTAAATGGTTAGAAAAGCCCAGATTACCTTTAAACCAAGGGGAGGGACAACTCAACAATTAGCCTTTAGAAGGTCATTGAATCTCCCAACTTCTACAAGCTTTTATACTGTCACTGTCAATGAAGATAAGGTAAATGAGACAATTAGATTCTATAAGATGGAGGGAGGATTTGCTGTCCATAATATTTTTACCTTTCCTGATACTCAGGAGGGTCCAAGCAAGACTTTTGTCCAACAGGTCCAAGACCAGCCTTTGACTATTTCTGGAGAGAGGGTTTTGGCTGAGGAGTTTGTTTCTAGAAAGGGTATTGCAAGAGCTGAGGCTGACATAAGATTTGGGCAGCAGAAAGTTTTTACTCCAACATTGAGAGGGGTCAAGAGTGATATAACTCCTGAGGAGAGGATTGTTTTTACTGAGGCTATCAGGAAAAGGGATGAGGAGAGGATGGCTCTTGAGACAAGAAGAAAGTTATTAGAGGAGAGGGCTTTTGTTGATATTGAGATTGCTGAGAGCAAATTGAGAGGAGAGGATAAGATTATTGAGCCTAAGATTAAGACTTTCTTGACAACTGGAGGATTTACTCCAAGTATATTCAAGGTTATTCAGAAAGGGACTAGAAGGGATTTGACTCCTGACTTTGAGCCTGGGTTTGAAGTTGGTTTTCCTCAAGATGTTCCTAAGGGTTTGATTACTGAGGTCAAGCCAAAGCCTGGTCTGATTGAGAGATTAGGTATCAAGCCTATTAAGATTGGTTTCTTTGGTCCTGAAAGTAAGCCTTTTTTACCTCCTGTTTTTGAGCCTGTTGATGTTGAAAAGCCTTTCAAGTTGAAAGAGGCTGCTATTGAAAAGCTTGATATTGTTGGGGAGGAGATTGGAAAGTTCTCAAGCAAGTTAGTTCCTGGTATAAGGAAAAGGGATGACCCTAAGGCTGTTGTTCCAGCTGCATTGGGAGGCTTTGCTTTGGGTGTGGGGAGTGGGGTTGTTGGTGTGGGGAGAGCTGTCTTGAGTCCTGTTGAGACAACTAAAGATATTGTTAAAGGAGCTGAGGCTAGTCTTGTTGAGCCTAAGCTTATCCCTAGTAAGATTGTTTCTGGTATTAGCAGAGACCCTTTTGGTGTGGCTGGAGAGGTTTCTGTTCTTGTTGTTGGTCCTAAGCTTGTCAGTCCAAGGAGTGCTTTGTTTCTTGGAGGGATTAAGAAAGTAAAATTCCCAGCATCTCAATTGAATAAGATTGTTAAGGATGCAAGTGCTAGGGTTTTCAAGACCTCTAGGATTCCTATTGAAAAGTTTGTTGTTGATTTGGGAAAGATTGAGAGGACTCAGAAGAGCTTGAGGTTGCAGACTAGAATCAAGGCTTTGGCTGAGGATGTTGTCACTGAGAGAGGTCCTTTAAAGACTCCTAAGACTGTTGAGATTAGCACTGGACTTGACCCTATTGATTTGAAGATTAGGAAAGGGATTCAGGATTTCCTTGGAGAGAAGTTTGCTCAGAGTATCCTTAAACAATCAAAAATAAAGACTGTTGCTATTGATACAAGAGGATTATTGACTGAGAAGGCTATCAAGACATTTACTAAATCAGATAAACTGACTAAAGCTGAGGCTTTGAGGATTGATACTGCTCTTGAAAAGAGATTATTGAGTCCTAAGTTTATAGATGTTGAACTTGCTAAATCACTAGAGGGAGTAAGATTAAGACCTCCTAAAATAGTCAAGAAACCAGTCTTTGATATTAAAAAAATACTTGAGTTTGACAGGAAATTTAGAGTCAAGCCTGTTAAGAAACCTGTCCCTATTGATACTATTATATTTACAAAAGGAGATTTGGCTATAAAAAAAATTATTGATAGGAGTGCTTTGACTGAGAAGGCTATTGATGTTTTCTCTAAAGATATTAAGTTACCTAAGGCTGAGGCTTTGAAGATTGACAGGCTCTTAGAAGAGAGATTACTCAAACCCAAGATTAAAGGTGTCAGTCCTATCAAGACTGCTGTTGTTGATACCAGAGCTTTATTGACTGAGAAAGCCATCAGGACATTTAAGAAATCTAAAAAGCTGACTTTAAAGGAGACCTTGAAGATTGATACTGCTATTGAGAAGTTTGTTGCTAAAAAGATTAGTGTGCCTAAGCAACCTAAAATTAAAGGTCTTGATATGACAAATATTGATAAGCTGACTAAGAAAGCTATCAAGAAGTTTGAGGACCCTAAGACTGTTGAGATTAATTTTGGGATTGATAAGATTGATAGGTCTATCAGGAAAGGTCAGAAGGATTTTTTATTGAAACAAGTTGAGAAGAAAATTACTAAAGAGTTCAAGAAGATTGAAGGTCTTAAGCCTGAGCTTGATGTTCAGGTATCAAAGATAATTGAGAAACAATTTAAATCATTTAGGGAGGCTGCAAGGCAGACTCCAAAAACTAGGTCCCCAAAGTCTCCAAAGACTCAAGATATAATTGGGGACATTTCTGATAAAGTTTTCAAGAAATCTAACAAGAGGATTGAGAGGTTAGAGAGAGACATCAGTGCTGGAGCAGATATTAAAGTTGGGAGAGGAGGGACTGTTGAGGTTGTTAAGGTCAAGCCTCCTAAGACTATCCATGAGCCTCCTATTATTAAGACTGCTGTAACTGAGAGATTGGCTTTGAAATCTCCTAAGCAAGTCCTTAAGTCTCCTAAGCTTTTGTTGAAAACAAGGCTTAGACCTATATTGTTATCTAAGCAGCAGAAGGCTCAGGCTTTCAAACAAATTATTGATTCTAAAGTTGCTTTGGCTCAGGACCAGAGCTTTAAACAGGCTCAGGCTCAAGAGAGCATCATTCTTTCTGATGTTGCTAGTGATGTAGCCAGTGATGTTGCTAGTGATGTAGCCAGTGATGTAAAGAGCATAATTAAGACAGCTGAGGATACTATTCAGAGACCAAGGTCTAGGTTGAAACCTCCTTTAGTTCCTAGGGCTTTCCCTATTGTCAAGAAAAAGAAGGAATTGAAAGAGGCTGTCAAGGATAAGATTAGAGGTTATAATGTTTTTGTGAGGAGCAAGAAAAAGTTTATCAAGGTCAATAAGAAACCTGTGAGCCTGACTGACAGCATGGCTCTTGGGAGCAATGTCGCAGACAATACAGCATCAGCCAGTTTCAAGATTGTTCCGACCAAGAAAAGGATTGACCCTAAGCTTAAGGCTGCTGTTGATTCAAGGCTGTATAAGTTCAGGAGATTCAGGAAGAAAGCAAGGCTTGTATTTGACCCTAAGCTTATCAGGGAGAGAGCTATCTTGAACAAGCCAACTGTGTTTATTGAGAATAATCCTTTTAGGATTGATACAAGAGGAGAGCTTAAAGGGATTACTGCAAGAGCTTTCCTTAAGAAGAACAAGAAAAAACTATTCAGGAAATCAAATAATATATTGAAAGGGGTGTTAAATTAAAAATGAATGTGCATGAAGTATTTAGTCAGCAAGAAATCAACGCTTATGTTAAAGATGGTTATTCTTTGTCTGATATACAAGAGGCTTTAAACAATACTGTTAATGATGAGAAGAGAAAGGCTTTAGGCTCTACTCCAAGCAGTCCAAGTCCAACATCAACAGCAAGTAACAGTATGTTTTCAGGAGCTTATTCTGAGAATCTTATCAAGTATCAGCTTGAGCTTGATGGTTTGCTGGAGAGGATTGAGCATCTTTTGAGGGGAGATGTGATGAGTGTCAAAAATTCTAATATAATCTGGACCAGACAGACAGATAAAAAGAAGATAATTTTCAATGAGGATGGTGTTGGAGAAATAATGAGGATTCTTGCTATGTATCTGAACATCAATACTATACTGAGCAATTATGATGAAAAGACTATTAATGATAAGTGCTTTGACCTTGGTAATGAGCTTAAGGATTTGATTTATATGAAGTATAAGGTCTTTGGATTGGATAGTCATGAGAAAAGGAAATTGTATCCTATAATTGTCAGAGAGGTCATTGATGTTGTTCATAGTGCTTATTTGAGAGCCTTGAATGGAGGGGAGAGGAATAGTCTGAGAGAAGGGAGACAGGTCACTCAGGCTGACAATCCCAATGCTTATCCTGGAGGCATCAATATCAATACTAATAGGGAGAGAGGAATCTTCAATCCTATGAGATTCTTCAAGGGAAAACATATATGAAAATAAAGAAAACAGCTTTTTTGATAAGGGTATTGTTTCTTATAGTCTTGTTTGCTATCAGTGTGAATGCTATCCCTCCTGTTCTACAGGCTCAAGAGGGAGATTTTGATATTGGTTTTGAGATTAGATTTCCTATTGTCAATGTAATCACTCAGGATGAAGGATATGAGTTTGACTTCCATGTCTTTAATTCTAGTAATGGTTTGCCTGTGTTTGATGGTATTACTTGCGATTTTCATCTTTATGACAATATGGGGTCTCATATTTTTGATGGCTCTGATTCAACTGTTGCTCATGTTTATGATTATGAGATTGATGTTCCAGCAAGTAATTTCTCAAGGCTTGGTATTTATTCTTATATTGTCCAATGCAATAATTCTGAGGAGGGAGGTTTTGTTGCTAATGGTTTTGAAGTGACTCCATCTGGATTGGAGCCTAGTCTTGAACAGGCTTTATTTTATATGGTCATCTTGTTCATGGCTATTATTATATTGGTCTTGTTCATATTCTTTGCTTGGAATATTGATGGAAGAAATGAGTATGATGTTGGAGGAAAATTCCTTAAGGTTAATTTCAACAAGTATCTCAAGATTGGTCTTTGGTTTATGTCATATCAATTAGCTTTACTGATTACTTATCTGTGCTGGGAGATTGGAGAGACTTTCCTTTTCCTTGAGATGGGAGCTGTCATCTTCAAGACATTGTTTTGGGTTTTCCTTGTTGGAGAATTGCCTTTATTGATGCTTGTAATTTATAGCTTGATTGTAAAGACCTTGTTGGATTGGAGGCTTGATAAAATGGATAGGAGGGGACTAGACCCAAGATGAGCAAAAGGGATAGAAATAAAGAAAAACAGATTTGGACTGACCCTAAGTTTGCATCAGAGCTGAATATTATCAAAGCAAAAAGATTGATTGCTGGGGAGAAAGTTAGTATTGCTAAACTTACCAAGGAGATGATTAAGACTGATGCTTTTCAATTGGTCAAGAAGGAGTTGGAGGAGATTAAGAGAAGGAAAGGATTGAAAGTGAGGTTTGATAAAAAAATAATATGAGACTCAATAAAAAAGGTGGGATTGCTGATATTTTTATTTTCATGATAGTTGCTTTTATATTGGCTATCTCTTGCGTAATCTTTGTTTATATTGGAAATATTGCAAGTGAGAACATCATGGCTCAGAATGAGACCATCCAGGATGCTATTGGTCCTGGAGGGAATGCTACTGAGATATTGACTCATCATCTTGGAAATATAAACAGTGCTTATTCAAGTTTGAGATGGATTACTACTATGTTGATTATTGGGATGATTCTTGCTATTATAATTAATGCTTTCTTGACTCAGGAGAATCCTGTTTTCTTTGTGCTGTATGTTTTCCTTTTGATTATTGCTATTGTTGTGAGTATTCCTTTGAGCAATGCTTATGAGGTTGTCTATAGCAGTCCTGTCCTTAGTTCTTCTTTTGTTGGTTTCTGGGGTCAGACTTATATTTTCTTGAATCTGCCTTATTGGGTCACTGCTATTGGATTCTTGGCTGGGATTATCATGTTTGTCAATATGGTTAGGGTCAGAAGTTCTGGAGGGGTATTATGAGAAAGGTTTTAATCATCTGGACTGTTATATTGCTTTTCGTAGCTAGTCCTGTCTGGGCCGGGGATGGGGAAAACCTGACTGTTGATTTACAATCTTATTATCCTTTGGATGGGGATTATATAACTCCAACTGAGATAGGAGATTATGAGGAGAATATTAATTGCACTAATGCAAACACTTTGGCTAATGCTACTGGAATCATTGATGATGGGACTGACTCTGATGATGCTAATGATGAGAGTGTTAATTGTGGGGATAATCACAAGTATTCTGAGTATACTTTCAATATGTGGTTTCAATTGAATAATTTTGCTAATAATGATTTTGACCCTTTTGGTTGCACTGGAGGAGCTGAGGGGAGTGATAACTGGCTTTATTGGTCAGATGGACCTGCTACATGGTATTGGATTAAAGGGAATGGAGCCAGTATAATAACTTTTTCTCAAGCTGCTGATTATAATGCTTGGGTTATGCTTACTTTGGTCACTAATGCAACAGGGTCAGCCATGTATATTGATGGATATATGAATGGGACCTCTACAGATGACAATCCAATGAGCATCTGTGGAAGTGATGATTTGAGGTTTCATAGTGCTGAGGTTTATAATCAAGGAGGTCATCACATGGATGAGATAGGGGTTTGGAATAGGACTTTAACCATTGAGGAGATTCAGTATCTTTGGAATAATGGAGAGGGTATTGCAAGGTCTGATTGGGAAGGGGAGACTCCTGTTAATAATGAGTTGGCTTTGGAGGTTGTCCATCCAGTAATAAATCACACTTATAATAATACTATCAATTTTATCTTGAATGCTAGTGACCTTGATGGGGATGATGTTGTTAATTGTGAGTATGCTGACAATTTATCTGGTTATTTGGGGAATGATTCCAGTATTACAGTCAATGAGTTCAATAGCATCAATCTTGTTCCTTCTGTTAGGAATGAATGGGTCACTTATAATTTTACTTGTTACAGCAATGATACAACTTCTGCTAATGCTATCTGGAATATCTATATCAATAATAGCATTGAGATTGATTGGTCTGATGAGAATATTGAGGATGGTTATGTTATCAATGAAAGCACTGATGTTTATTATTGGTTTAATTGTTCTGATATTTCTGGAGGGACTTTATCTGCTCATTTGAGTCTTGATGGGACTGTCCAGAACAGCTCTTATGATTTTGCGAATGGTATAAATCAGAGCTTGAGCTTTTCCAGTGGGAGTTTGTCTAATGGAAATCATACTATAACCTTGACCTGTGATGATGGCTCAACCAATGTGACTGATAATAAGGTCTTGCGTTGGGATGCTACTCCTCCAGATATTCCTTTGATTGGTCAGGCTTTCCCTCTTTATGATAATTTTAGCAGAGCTTTGACCAAAGCTAGTGTCCCTATTAATATCAGCTGTGGGGATTCAAGCCAGTTGTGGAGTTTCATGATTAACTTGAGTATTGATGGGACTTATATCTGGGGTTTCTATGTTGAGGATTTGAATGTCACTAATTACACTTATGACACTCCTTTAGATTTGAGTGCTTATGGAAATTCATCTGTATTGACTGAGACTGTCTGTTATGATAGCCATACAAAGACAAAGCTTAAGCATTATTATCATGATGAGGATTTGGATGAGGCTATGCTTAGCTATCACACTGGAGATAAAGGGATTATAATAAAGGGAGTTTCTTCTGAGGGCTTGATTGATATTGATACTGTCTACTCTTGGGATAGGTATAATTATATTTTTGATTACAGTGGCTTGGATAGTAGCAAGAAAGAAAAGGATGGTAAATTTGTCTATGAGTTCTTGGTATATTCTGATAAGGAAATCAAGAAGAAGTCTGAGTCTAATCATAAGGGTCATTTGATTATCAACCAGGGAGATAATCCTAATTGGATTGATTTCAATCTTGAAGGGGATGATAGTGCTAAGGTCAAGCTTAAATATCTTGGAGATAATATCTGGAGTGTAGAGGTCAAGACTCATCTCAAGAAATTGGTTTTCAAGAGTCAGGGAGAGCTTAATAAGGGAGATGCATCTGCTAGTTTTTATCTTGGAGATTCTATTGATTTAATCAGTCCTGTTAATAATAGCCTGGAAAACTCTTCAACTGTGAGCTTTAATTGTTCTATGCAGCATTCAAAGACTATAACAAATATAACCTTGGTTATTGATGGGGTTGAGAATGAGACAACTGTTGGGACTTCAAACTATACTTTCTTGGAGGAGGATGTTAATCTTGCTGAGGGGAGTTATGAATGGACCTGTCATGGTTATGATGGAGATGGTGTTTATACCAATTCAAGTGCTGCAAGGAATATAATTGTCTCTCCTGATTTCCCTGAGGTCAATCTTGTCACTGATATGGAGAATCTGACTGAGATTGATTTGCCTGTTAATAATGAGCTTGATACCAATGCATCAAGTATTATTCTTGATAGTTGTTTCTATAGCGTGAATGATGCTGCTAATGTGACTTATACTTGCAATTCTTCTTTCAATATCCAGTTCAACAGCTCTGATTTCTATAAGGTTGATTATTGTGCTAATGATAGCTTGAATAGGGAGACCTGTGGGAGTGTTAATTTTACTTTGTCTTATGTGACTGCAAGTCTGATTCAGGAAAAGGATGTTCTTGGAGACTTTGATAATAATGTCATTACTTTGTTTGTGAACAAGACTCCTTTGGATTCTGATTTTGATAGCTCTAGTTTTATGCCTTGGAATAGTATCCATTATAATTATAGCTCTAGGAGTTTGATTGAGTCAGGATTGGCTTATCAGATGGGTTTTGGTTTTATTGTTCCTAATAATACTGGGAGCATTGGAGGGAATAATATCAGTTATTCTATCTTCTATGATTTGCCTGGGCTTTATACCAATCTAACTGTTAATAGCTCTCAGCTTGTCTATCAGTTCGGTCTTGGGAATTGCACTGATTATAATAGGACTTTGCTTAATTTTACTTTGAGGGATGAGGAGACCAGGAGTATTAATGACATTGCTAATGGTAGCATAAGAACTGATGTTATTGCTTATAGTCCTGGAGGAGCTATTATCTGGGAGTATTCTGGAGGGGTTAATTTTACTAATGTTTCTGAGAGCCTGGATGTCTGTATTGCTGAGGGAGTGAATAATTTTACTAATTATACTTTGGATACTGTGACAACTTATGTTGCTGATGACCATGTTGTTGAGTATCATTATCTTGATAGCTTTATCTTGAGCAATGGGAATATTCCTCAGCTTATTGATTTGTATGACCTTGCAACTGCTGACTCTACAAGTTTCTTGGTCAATTACCAGGATGAGAATTATTTGTATGTTGAGGATGCTGTCATTGATGTAGCCAGGAGATATGTTGGGGATGGAATCAGTTTGAGTGTAGAGCATGGCTTGACCAATGATGTTGGTCAGACAAGACTGCATCTTATTACTGAGGATATTAAGTATGTCTTTACTGTGAGGAAAGATGGAGAGGTCCTTTATACAAGTCCTGAATACTTGGCTTTGTGTCAGACTACTCCTTGCGTTATTAACCTGTTGGATGCTGAGGCATCTGAGGGGATTGAGGGAGTTGCTGAGGAGGGCTTGAGTGCTGACTTTGAGTTTGATGCTGATACTAGGACAATAACTATGACTTATGCGACTGTTGATGGCTCAACTTCTGAGGTTGAGCTTGTTGTTGTCTTGGAGAATGCTTATATGAATGATACTATTTGTCTTGAGTCTGCATCTAGTAGCTCTGGGAGTTTGAGCTGCACTATTCCTGAGGCTTGGGCTAACTCAACCTATTATGTTAATGTGAGCAATAATGGTGTCTTTGTGAGTGATTCTTATTTCAATCTGAATCCTGGAGCCTTTGACACATTTGGTTATACTGGAATCATCATGGTTACTATGTTGTTCCTGACCTTGAGCTTGATGGCTGTGTTTGATGGTGTGGCTGTGGTTGTGTTTGGGCTTTTGGGTCTTATCTTTGCAATACCTTTGACCTTGTTTGATGGAGGGTCTGTGATTGGTGTGGGGTCAAGCTTGTTGTGGGTCATTGTGGCTGGTTGCATAATACTTTATAAGATAATCATGAAAAAGAGGTTTTGATAATGGCTAGTGAAAATAGCATAGGAATAAAGGGAATATTAATCATCTTCTTACTTGGAGCTTTATTCTTTGTGAGTATCATGAATTTTGGGATTGGGATTGCTGAGAGCTATGGTCATGATTCTAGTCTTGTTGATGATGGGAGGATGAATCTGACAGGTGTTCAGCAACAGTTGAATCAGACCTCTCAGGATAGCAATGATTGGATTGAGGCTATCACATCAGATAATATTTTTGAGTCTGGAGGAGCTTTGATTTTGTTTAGTGTGTGGGGTGTGGGGAAATTGATTGCTGCTGCTATCATTGGATTGTTTACTGTCCTTATCGGTAGCTTTGTCAATGTGCTTGGGATTGACCCTCTGGTTGTTGGGACAGTTTCAGGTCTTGTATTGATTGGGATTATATTTGCTATATGGAGATTGATTAAACAGGGAGAATAAAAGATGCCTCATGAATTATTAAATAATAGGAATGTGGAAGATGGACTGCACATCATATTTATTTATATCAATGACATTACTGGAGGATTGTTTATCAATTTGTTCTTGGTTAGCATCTGGGTCATTGTCTGCATGAGCATCTATTTTGGACAGAGAAATATATTGGGGAGAGGGGATTTCTCTCAAGGTGTGGCTGTGGCTGGATTTGTCACTGTGATAGTTGCTACTTTCTTGTTGTTGGTCCCTGGGTTGTTATCTACATTGACTTATGGAGTTGTGATTGCTGTGGCTGTGATTGGTGTGATGTTCTTCTTAGCCACTAAGAATGATTAAGATGAGACAGCCAAAGAGAAATTTTAGGGTTATAGAACGCTTGAAAAGACCTGATAGGGTATAGGGTATTTTGCTAGTCAGACCTTGAAAAGACATAAGAGATGGGATGATAGGAAAGCCTTGGAGCATCTTGAAAAGGTCCATCTTATTTATTGTTGGTCATTAATGGGTTGGTAATTCTTTGTAACATTTGTAACATTTGTAACCAATTATTTAAATATAATTGAATCCTTTATAATCACTATGAAAACTGCAAACCTAGATAAAAAGAAGGGTGTCGCTGGTTTGAATGTATTGCTTTCAGTTGTTGCAATGCTTTTCATGATTGGAATAATCGTGATGGTCTTTGTATTGGCTGGAGTCAATCTTTCTGCATCTGTTGGGGATGATACAGCATCAGCAAGTATCAATGCAACCACAGCTGCTCTGGATGATACCACTGATTGGTTTAGCACTTTTATAGTGATGGCTAGTCTAGTTGTTCTAGTGTTATTGGTTGTTATCATAATCAATAGCATAAGGTCAGCTGGATTGACTGGAGCTTAAATGGGCTAGGTTAATCTATGATGACTTTGCGTTGAAAGACTTTAGCAAACTTTTTTTTTTCCTTTCTTTTAAAAGAAAGGAATTAAAAAAGAAATACCAAACCATACAAAAATGTTAGACACAATAAATAAAAAGAAGGGAGTGGCTGGACTTAATGTCTTGCTTTCTGTTGTTTCTATATTGTTCATTATAGGGATTCTGGTCATGGTGTTTGTTCTTGCTGGTAATAATCTGTCTGATAGTATTGGGGATACGACCAATGCAAGTGTAAACAATGAGACTCTAACTCTATCTAATGGGACTGCTGTTGCTACATCAGTCGCATCTTTGAGGAGTGTGAATCTTGTAACTATTTCCATGTGGAATGCATCAAGTGGGGAGCTTGTTGTTGAAGATGGGAATTGGTCAGAGACAGGAGGTAGCTTTACAGCCTTAGGCACTAATACAGAGTATATAGACCCTACTCAAGTCAGTGTTAATTTTACCTATACATATCTGGAGGATACTGCTGCAACATCTGTGATAGTGGATACTACAGATGCGTTGGGAGATACCATTGATTGGTTTAGCACTTTTATAGTGATGGCTAGTCTGGTTGTTCTAGTGCTGTTGGTCGTTATCATAATCAATAGCATAAAGTCAGCTGGGTTGGGAGCTTGAGCCAGGAGAAATATAAGGACTCTATTTTTTCTTTTTTTTTCAAAAGGTTTAAATACTATCTTATTTCTTTAATGTCTTATGAATATTGAGTTTATTGCTTTGGGCTTTCTGATGGTCTTGAGCATCATTGACATCAAGACCTTTAATCTTGATAAGGGTTTTATCCCTAGTGTTCTGACTACAACTTTTATGATTGTTATGTTCTTGTTGAATCCTGGAGCCAGTATTGTCTATGGGTTGTTTGCTGGATTGCTGAGCTTGTTGTTCATTGATTTGGATTTGTTCAAGGGTGTTCCTGATGTGAAAGTCTTTACTGCTTTGGGGATGGGCTTTGTTGCTTTTACTGATTTGGTCTTGTTTGCTTTTATCTTCTTGTCTTTCAATCTGTTGATTCAGGGCATCTTGAAGTTTTTGATTTGGAAGGGCTGGATGAAGGACCTTAAGCTGTTTCCTTTATTGCCTGTGATGTTTTTGGGATACTTGGCTTATGTTATCTTTTTTGTAATTCTTTGACAATTTTTGCAGATTTGACTAAAAGGTTTATAAAAGAAAATGTAAATCTTGCGTAAAAACCGAAAGGTTTATAAAGCATCTTTTCCATTATAATTAGTATACTATGGAGGTATAAACAAAATGAAACAAACACAAAAACTAGAAAAACTTGAAGGGAGTGATTATGAGACTTTAGAGTCAGGAGCAAAAACAGTCAGTTGGTCAGGTCTAGATAAGAGGCAAAGAAACCTTTACAAATTACAGGAAAGACACAGACCAATATTAAAGAAGTTCTTAGAATCTTTAGGATATAGTATTGTTAAGGAATGGAGAGAGAGTGATGGTTGGGGAGATGGATTCAAGATTGACTATTTCAAAGTTGTAGACAACAGAGATGGCTCAGAAAGAGTGTTCACTGGTTGTGATGATAACACAGCAATCTATAAGACTTACAAAGACCATGGAGGTAGAGGTTTATTCAAAACTGTTCCAGAAACAACCCCTTGGTATAAGGCAGAATCTTCTGCCTCTTCTGAGGAAACAGCAGAGGAAGAAGAGGAAGAGGAGGAAAGCAGATGGGGGTTTTTGAAGAATAAAAAATAGCATCATAAAAGGAGACAGTATTTGAGGATAATTGGAATCAAGCATGACTTTTGGAGCCATCTTCTTTCCTGGATTTCTTGAATATCTCCATGTTTTATGATGGATGCGATAAGGTTGGGAGTTTCATCAAATTCTTCCATTCAAAGCAAAAGGGTCGTCTGCCTTTTTGTCCTTCGCAAGATTCATTATAATAAAAAATGGATTGTCCTAAATGTGGTAATGGAATGCTCTATGATGATTATAATCATAGATGTAGGAAATGTTTTATCAAGATACCGATTCAGAGGACTCTCAAGGACTTTGGGACCAATATCTCTGAAACTAAGGGTAATAGGTGTTATAAGTGTGGAGGGAGGCTCAGATTCAATCATTTTGACAGGACTCTTGATTGTTTTGGGTCTTGTAGGACTAAACATAAGATAGGATTGAAAAGATGGAAAAATGAAAAGGTTTAAATATTATTGTTGTTTGTTAAATATTGTTAAAACAAAGAGAGGTATTGAATGATGTCTAAGAATAAGAAAAGAAAATTTGTTACTTTTGGAGTTGAGGACCAGAAGAGCTTTAATAAAATCCTCAAGAAACTTCCTGAGAAATACAAGAACAACAATGGCTTTATTGCATTTGTCAAGGATGCCTATTATAACAAGATACAGGAGTTTATTAAAAAATGAGCTTGAAGGGGATTATAATGAAAATAAGAGACCTAGAGGTCAATAAGGAAAAGAGCAAGATTGTTGATGGACAGGCTTTCCTAGTTGTTAAAGAAAAGAATGGCTTGTATATAGGGACTTTTAACATTACTAATCCAGGCATGGTCAAGAATATTCAAAAGATGTTTCTGAACAAACAGCCTATTGATTTGGAGATTTTCTTGGAAAAACCTTGGATTGAGGAAGAAGTTTGGGACCCCCCCTCCTTGATTTCCAATGGAGAATTAAAGAGATTAAAGAATGGTTATCAAAAAAAAGTTAGTCAAAATGAGCCTTGAGGGTTTGAATTTTGACTTTACTGTATATTCTCAAATAAAAAGAGGTCTTTCTCCTAAGCAGATAGCAGATAAATACAAGATGTCAAAACAGAGAATAGACTATTATATACAGCGTTTAAAGAGGAATGGCTACATTGAGAAGATAGGGAGAGGAGTCTGGAAAACACTCAAAAATTATGAAAAAGTTAGTCAAAATGAGCCTAAGGATACCCCCTCTTTTAGTCAAAATCTAGTCAAAATGAGCCTTGATAAATTGCCTCCTGATACAGTCAGGGGTCATGCTTTTACTTTTGTTTTGAGACTCCCTGATATTAAGAATTGGGATAAGAGAGAAGAGTATCTTCTCAGGAGAAATGTTCCTTTCAAGAAGGTTGGTTTTGGGGGTCTTGTTCAATCTTTTGTCTTTAAGGGTTTTAGGATTTGGCTTGGAGCCAAGTCTGTGACTGTTTATTTTCCTAAATGGAAACATTATTTTACTGATAAGGCTGTAGATGGTCAAAATTTCGCTATTTATGATTTCAGGGAGCTTGTCAAGTCTTTGGAGAGTTTCTTGTCTTGTTCTTTTAAGATTAATAGGGATTATAAGTTCAAGGTTTCTAAGCAGCATTACGCTTTGATTAAGAACAGCTTGGCTATTCAGTATAATAGGGATGGTCAAAAATTACAGGTCAGGAATGATGATGGAGAGCTTTGGTTTTTGATTGATGACAGTCTCAATCTTGATGAGGCTGAGACTGTTCATTCTAGGTCTGCTATCCCTGATAATGATAAGGTCAAGGCTTTTTTTAATGAGGTTAAGTCTGGAGCTAGTTTTGAGGGCGTTGTTGATAAGTTCAATCAACAAGATAAGGTTAATGATTTAATCCTGGGCAAATTTAAAGATAATTCTAGGATAATCTATGAAATTAATAACAATATCAAGATGATACTTGAATATATAGCAAAAAAGGAGAGATAAAAAATGGGAAAAGTCAGATGTAAGAAATGTAATAAGGTCTATGGGGATGCTGTGGTCTATTGCAGAAAATGTGATGGTTATATTCCTAGGATTAATGCAGCTCTTGAGAGAGATGCTGAGTTGCAATCAGAGAAAGATTTTAAAAGAAAGAAGAAACTTGAAAGAAAGAAAAGGAGGCTAGATAAAATGTCTGAACAGAAAGATAAGAAAAAAGATAAGGTTGATGAGGTCTTTAAGGACCCTTTGACCAAGCAAGTATTGGGGAGAGTTAAAGAGGCTATTGGGATGATTGACCCTAAAACATCCAAGTTGGTTAGTGAGGCTGTTAAGTCAGCTAAGGAGATTCTGAAAGAAAATCCTGAGCTTTTGGATAAGAAACCTGAGGATGCTGTTAAAGAGAAGGATTCTCCTTCTCATAAGGAGGTTTCATAATGGCTGGTTTTGGAGGGTTGGCTTTGCCTAGTTTTTCTATGGCTGGAGCTGGAAATATTGGTCTCCTTATTTTAGGGATTGTTTTGTTTGGAGGTCTTGTTCTGATTGCTACTGTTTTTATTGTCAAGTGGTTGATGTTTAACAAGAAGATTGTCATCTTCAAGAGGGTTAATGGGGTTGTCAGACCTTCTGAGACTATTAAGGGTATGTTTCAGAAGATTGGGACTGCTGGAGATTATTGGCTGGTCACTAAGAAATATAAGAAAGTCTTGGCTAGACCTAGGAATGAGATAAGCAAAAATACCTTTTGGTATTTCATAAGGGCTGATGGGGAATGGATTAATTTTGGTCTTGGAGATTTTGATGCTCAGATGAAGGAGGCTGGAGCCAATTATCAGGATAATGATATGGCTTTGTCCAGGGTTGCTATTGATAGGAATCTTAAGGATAGGTTTCAGAAGGAAGGTTTTTGGGACAAGTATGGTCAGACTATCATGAATATTATCTTTGCTGTTGTCTTGATGGTCTGTGTGGTTGTTGTGATGACCAAGACTCAGAAGTGTATTGAGGTCCTGAGGGAAGTGATTGAGATTGCTAACAATATGAGAAATTGTGGAGGAGGGGTTGTTCCAGCATGAATCCGAATGATATGATTGGGATAATAATGGGTTGTTGCATCTTGGTTGTTTTTTTTTATTTGATTTGGCTCTTGTATCTCAAGCCTTTGGCTGTTGAGAATGTTAAGAAGATATTTTTGGATTGTAGTCCTGAGCTGACTAAAGATGATTTTGCAAGGATTTATTTTGAGGCTGGAGGGAATTTTTTTAAGACTAAAAATGTTGCTGTAGATATTGCTAGGATGGTCTATGAGTCTGAGAATCCTATAGAACAATCTAGTAAGAAAATACAACAACCTAGTAAGAAAACTAAACAATGGAGGGCTATAGAATGGCTAAAGAAGATATTAAGGAAAAAATCAAGAAAAGATTAGCAAAAAAAGAGGATGATGAGCCTGTTGAGGCAAAAGAAGAGACAGAAGAGGTCCCAAAACCTCAGGAAGAGGAAAAAGAGCCTCAGAATGAGCCAGAATTGACCAAAGAGGAATATACTAAGGCTATCCAGGAGGAGATGGAGCTTTTGAATAATGATGGGTATTATAGGCTCAAGCTCTTGAATGTTCTGGAAAAGATTAACGCAAATCTGGAGCTTTTACAGTAAAATGGTTTTTGAATTGACTCCTGGGATGGTTGGAAAGAGTTTGTTTTTCAGCCTAGGAGCTTTGATTTTGAGCTTTGCTTTTGCTATCTATAACTTGTATCTACAAATCAAACAGGCTAAGGTAAATAAGAATACTGAGAGGATGCTAGAGGTCCTGATTGAAATCAGGGATGAATTGAAAGGAGGTATATCATGAATAAGTGTTTTTATTGTGTCGCTTATTATCGGATGAGGAAAAATAAGAAATCTGGGTATTGTGTGAATCTCAGGCAGAATGTCAAGAGGAGTCAGAACAGCTGCAAGAAGTTTCAGGAGAGGAGGATGCCTATTGAGGATTTTGAGAGGATGAGAAATAAAAAGAAATGAGTTCAGTTAATATGTGTTATACGAATAGGAGAAGAATAAAATGAAAGAAAAAGACGGTAATTGGACACAAAATATAGAGAATATATTTACAACAGAAGAATTAATTGAATTTGCTCGTAAAAGAAGATTAGAGAAGATTAGGATAAAGGGTAGAGTATATTACATAAAACAAGGTTGTGCTAGTTGGTTTAGAAGTTATATGAAGAAAAAGCAGGGAGGGGGAGAAAAATAAAATGAAA
>Ga0208670_100171_pt1 | contig 21932 bp, 19 predicted proteins | sample 24BtaG_FD_184098 | JGI IMG/M metagenome (GOLD analysis project Ga0208670, IMG submission 184098) | Marine viral communities from Cariaco Basin, Caribbean Sea - 24B_WHOI_OMZ_CsCl (SPAdes) (version 2) | ecosystem: Environmental > Aquatic > Marine > Oceanic | place: Caribbean Sea: Cariaco Basin...
TACGGCGACTGGTGATAAATGGCTGTAGAGTTGCCGTTGAATAGCCAAGCTTGAGGTAGGATGGATAGAATTTCTTTCACGCAATTCATCCCTAAATACGCGAATCCCAAAAATTATGTTATACATTTAATCAAATAGCAATAGTGAAATGAGCCATTTATAACAATTAATGATTGGTTTAATCATAGCTTCTTACCCATAACTTCTAAAATCATAATGACCCACTACCTTTAAAGCAGACGAATCGTCACTATAAATCTAAAAAACAGTGATTATTTGTTATACTGAGCCGATAAAATATTCTCTATACCCTTTAACACAAAAGTCCTAAAAGTCGAGTAATTTATGAGCGCATCAGAAGCCAATTCAAACTTAGTAGAAAACAATCAGCCAAAACGTACTTTGACGGGCGTAACTACCACAGGGGTTCCTCATTTAGGTAATTATGTGGGCGCTATCCGTCCTGCCATTCAATCGGCGCAAAACAGCAACAATGAAGAGGACAAATCGTTTTTCTTTTTGGCGGACTATCACAGCATTATCAAATGCTCTGACCCAAAACAGGTCCATGAGTCTACTAAAGCAATTGCCGCAACTTGGCTTGCCTGCGGTTTAGATCCTGAAAAAGTGGTTTTTTACCGTCAATCTGATGTGCCAGAAATTCCAGAGCTGGCTTGGATTTTGAACTGCTCATGTTCTAAAGGTTTGATGAACCGTGCCCATGCTTACAAAGCGGCGGTTGATGGCAACTTAAGCAATGATGTAGATGCCGACCACAACGTCACTATGGGGCTTTTCGGCTATCCGGTATTAATGGCTGCCGATATATTGATGTTTAATGCCACTCATGTGCCTGTCGGCCGTGACCAAATCCAACACGTTGAGATGGCACGTGACATTGCCGGTACTTTCAACCACAAATATAAGCCGCTATTTACCCTGCCGTCAGCTGTGGTTGATGACAATGTGGCGTTACTGACCGGTCTTGATGGCCGTAAAATGAGTAAGAGTTATGGCAATACCATTCCTTTATTTGGCGATGGTAATCCACAAGTTGACCCAGAAAAACAATTGCGTAAAGCCATCATGCAGATTGTGACCAACTCACAAGCCCCTGAAGAGCCAAAAAATCCAGACGACTCAGTGGTGTTTGAAATTTATAAAGCGTTTGCCACCCCTGCTGAAATTGCCAATCTACGTGGCCAGTTTGAAGCAGGTATCGCTTGGGGAGATGCCAAACAGATTTTATTTGAAAAAATTAACGATGAAATCGCCCCTTTCCGCGCGCGTTATGCTGAGCTGATGGCCAATCCAAAAGAATTGGAAGAAATCTTAATGATGGGTGCAGAGAAAGCACGTCGTCATAGTCAAAAGCAATTAGATAAAACCCGTCGTGCTATCGGCATCAAGCCTTTGGCTAAGTTGAAATAAGGGCGGCGGTTTTTGAATACCCCAGTGACCTCCTCAACAGACTCTTCAATCGACGCAGGCGCCAGTATAAGAATTTATACCACGCCTGTTCAAGCTTTGCCTGAGGACTTATATGTGCCGCCTCAGGCCTTTGCTATTTGGTTGGAGCAGTTTGAGGGACCTCTCGACTTCTTATTGTATTTGGTCAAAAAGAACAACTTCGATATCACCGATACCGCTATATTGCCGATTACTGAGCAGTATCTGGCCTATATCGATGAGCTCGATGCGGACCATTTTGAGCTGGCAGGTGACTATCTGTTAATGGCCTCTACGTTGATTGCTATCAAGACAGAGCTACTGTTGCCTTTACCTGAAAAGGTGGAGGATGAGCGTGACCCGAAAGCGGAGCTTATTTCCCGTTTAGAAGACTACGCTCAAATCAAAGAAGCGGCTCGCCGTTTGGACAATTTGATTCGTCTAGAGCGTGATGTATTCTTGGCCATGGCTAGCCTGCCTGATGCTGAAATTATGGCCGCGGAGTTGCCGAATTATCCTGCGACCATGCTGGTAGAAAGCTTATTAAAAATGCAACTGAAGCCTGATTATCAGATGCACAATATCAAAGTAGACCCGATTCCGTTGTCTGACCGTATTGCCAGTATCAGTCGCCAATTGAGTGAGCGTGGTGAAGGGGCTTTTATTGAATTGCTTGATCAAAGCCAAGGTCGACTCGGGGTGGTGGTCAGCTTCGTTGCCGTTTTAGAGTTAATGAAACGACAAATTATTGATGTTATAGACGCTGAGAATAATCAACCGCAGCCAGTCGAAGAGACAACTCAAGACCCACAACATACTTATAGTTTGTCTAATTTGAAGCTGCGCTGGGTAGCCTAGTTATTTAGTAAGCCCCGCATCTATTGTTTAGTCAGCTCCTTAGTTAGTTGCGTGTCTTTGAATATTAATCACTGTTAATTTGAAATCTAGTGAACCTCCATGCCAAAACTGCCCCATATCCCTTCTGTCGCCGATAGTCATTCTGAATCCGATAGCATAACCACAACACTGTCAGAATCAGAGTCCGTGGCTACCCATTCCACGGACGACTCACAACTGCAGAACACAACAAATTCTGACCTAAACACTTTTAATCGCTATGACTTATTAAGTCGTAGAATCGAAGTGCTATTACACGCATCAGAATCACCTTTAACTGATAGCCAGTTGAGAAAGCATTTATCTCTATCCAAGCAAGAGTTAGAGACCGCGTTGGTAGTCCTACAACAAAGACTAACCACTGGCGTATTGACGTTAAGCGAGTCAGCGAGTGGCTATCGTTTACAGATACGCAGTGAGTATAGTAGCCTTATTCAAAAGGTGTTTCCGCAGCGCTTAGAGACTCTAAGTCAGGCATTACTTGAAACGTTAAGCGTCATTGCTTATAAACAGCCAGTGACCCGTAGCGATATTGAACAAGTGCGCGGGGTGACCGTATCAAGTAATATCTTACGCCAGTTATTTGATAAAGGCTGGATTATGGAAAAAGGCTATCGGGAAACTTTGGGTCGCCCTGCTCTTTTGCACACTACCCCTGAATTTTTGGATGCCTTTGGACTTGAGAGTTTAGAACAGCTTCCGCCTTTGCCAGATTTGAATTTGGACAGCAATAACGCGCAGAAGGATTAAATTGTGATAGTTCGGATACAGATACCTTTATGAATAAAACAACTTTTAAAATATCGAAAATGGATTGCCCTTCGGAAGAGAACCTAATCCGAATGAAGCTAGATGGCAATTCGGATATTGAATATCTTGAATTCGACATTTCTAATCGTCAATTAACCGTGTTTCATCATGGTAATGTTGAGAATATACAGCATGCTATTCATGACCTAAATTTAGGCGACACCCTACTTTCAACCGAAACTATTGACTCCCTAGATCCCAATAATAATTTTCAAACTGATATTGACTCTAGCCATAAAAAGGATGCTGAGCAAAGAAAACTGCTGTGGATAGTGCTGGTTATTAACTTTGCCTTCTTTATTATCGAAATGAGCACTGGGCTGATTTCTTGTTCAATGGGATTGGTCGCCGACAGCTTAGACATGTTAGCAGATAGCTTCGTGTACGGAATCAGCTTGTTTGCTGTTGGTGGAACGGTTGTAAAGAAAAAACGTATTGCTAGAATTGCTGGATATTTTCAAATCACGCTAGCGATTCTCGGCTTTTTAGAAGTACTAAGACGTTTCTTTGGCAATGAACAGTTACCTGACTTTTCTACCATGATTGGTATATCGATTCTTGCTCTGATTGCAAACTCGATCTGCCTCTATTTACTACAAAAATCGAAAAGCAAAGAAGAAGCTCATATGAAAGCCAGTATGATTTTCACTTCAAACGATGTGATTATCAATTTAGGGGTGATTGTTGCAGGTGTTCTGGTGAATTGGCTACACTCGAGTACCCCTGATTTAATTATTGGGAGCATCGTATTTGCTTTAGTTATTCAAGGCGCCTTTAGAATACTAAAGTTAAGTAAATAGCTGAGCCTAATAGCTCAAGCAAATAGCCCAAGAAAGTAGCTTAATCAAACCGCTAAGTGTAAAGTAGCTAGGTTTGAAGGAAATAAACATCATAAGGATATGAGATCTCAAACAATGATAAAACAAACTCTAAATCTAATCACCACCAAAGACCATCAACAAGTTGCCGTTTGGCATATCATCGATGATGAAGTCTTTGACCCTGTTAACAATAGCGATAATGAAGCCCTCGACAGTAATGACTTTAATAGCAATACAGGCGCTCATAAAAAACAAAACCTATTGTTTCTGCATGGTGCCTTTTCGGACAAGACCGTCTGCTTAGGTATTGTTAGTTATTTCGCTTCATTGGGCCATCAATGCTTTGTTACGGAATGGCGCGGTCACGGCAGTAGTAGTCAACCGCAAACCAAATATCACTTAGAAGACATCGCATTTTACGACGTTAAAGCCACTTTTGATTATCTATTGAATGACCGTAAGCTTGATAATTTGCACTGTATTACTCACAGTGGCGGTGGTATTTGTTTGACCCTATTTTTGACCCGTCATCCCGAATTTAACGATAAAATAAAAAGCATCTGTATGGTGGCCTGCCAAGTCTTTGCTGGCACATCTACCCCTTCAAGCTACGCAAAATTACTATTTCTCAAAGCAGTGACCCGTCAACTAGGTTATGTAGAAGGCAAGCGCTTGAAGTTGGGCACTATGAATGAGAGCTACTATTTGCTCTCGCAATGGATGGACTGGAACTTAAATCAAAACTTCAGCAGCTATTTACCGACGCCCATAAGACGACAATTACTTAGACAAACAGGGCTACGCTTAAGTAGGAAGTCACAAACTATAACCACCCCACAACCCCTCGATTATCGTACGCTAATGCCCAATATTACCATACCGATTTACTCAATTTGTGCGGCTGGTGATTGGGTCGCCCCACCTCGAGGTACTTTAAAATATCTACAAGCTTTTAAAAACTCAAACAATCAATGGCGTGAGTTCTCTGTTGCCAATGGCGACTTGGAAGATTACAATCATACTCGTATTTTCTTAAGCCGTAACGCTTCTAAAGAGGTTTGGCCTACTGTGTTGGATTGGGTGCAAAAGCACAGCTAAAATCCTTTTTTATAAGCCATTTAGGTCAAGAAAAAGCATAAAGTTGTAAACGATTAGCGATAAATTAGCAAAAATAGCGTAGAATAGTGCCCGTTACTTCTAAAACCTGAATAACCTACATTGTGAAATGTAGCCACTCACCGATTCAAGGATGCATAACATGCCTCAATCAAATCACCCTATTTCGTCAAATCAACCTGATACCACTCAAGAAAGCGATGTCTATACCGATCACAATGGTGATTATCAATTCGCCTCTTCAACCACTCAAGCCAGCACTGCCGGTACCGAAAAACTTCAAAAAGCATTAGCACGTATGGGCCTAGGCTCACGTCGTCAAATGGAAGAAGTGATTAAAGCGGGCCGTGTATCGATTAACCAAAAGCCTGCTACCATTGGCGATCGTGTTGAGCAAAGCGATGAGATCCGTGTCGACGGACGTTTAATCAAATACAAATCAGAACGTGAAAAACGTCGCCGTGTCTTGGCTTACTATAAGCCAGAAGGTGAAATTTGTTCTGCCAATGACCCAGAAGGTCGTACTACGGTATTTGAGCGTTTGCCTAAACTGACTCATGATCGCTGGATCATGGTAGGTCGATTAGATATTAACTCTACTGGTCTATTGTTATTCACCAATGATGGCGAGTTGGCTCACCGTTTGATGCACCCCTCAAATGAGATTGTTCGTGAATATGCGGTACGTATCTTAGGTGAATTGACCCCAGAGATGATGCGCAACCTAACTGATGGCGTGATGCTAGAAGATGGCTTAGCCAAGTTTGAAGATATTAGACAAGGCGGCGGTGAAGGCGTCAACAAGTGGTATCATGTTAAGCTTAAAGAAGGTCGTAACCGTGAAGTACGCCGTCTAATCGAGTCACAAGGTCTTAAAGTCAGCCGTCTATTACGTACCAGTTATGGTTCGGTCGACTTACCTAAAGAGCTACGTACTGGCCGCTTTATTGAATTAGACAGAAAAGAGATTCACCGTCTCATCGATCTAGTGGGTATCCGTCCTCGTGAAGATATGGGTGTCCATGGTAAGGCGAAAGAGAAAAAAGAGCGTTTCCAGAAGAAACCTTTGAAAGCTCGTACCATTCGCACTAGCTCTAGAAGCGGACGCGCTGGCACTACTGCTACGGGTAGAAACTCTAATCCTAGCTCTAGCAATACCCGCGGTAGAGATACAGGTAACAGAGGCTCTAAGCGTTAATTAGCGTGTAAGCCGACGTTTATCTGATACAAAAAAGCCCTTAGTCCATAACTAGGGGCTTTTTTAGTGGGCGAAAGGACTGTATTAATGGATGAAATAGGTCTCATTATAGGCCAGCTACTGTCGTTGTTGTAGATAATGCCGCATCACTCGCATGTCTTGTAAGGCATCGTTTTGGTACCTTTCAAGTAAGGCATCAAGCTTAGTTTCAATCGTAATAAGCACCTCTAATAGCACTGCTAATGCCTGTGCCTTACCCTCACTCATCTCCATACTAGTGCTAGCTGCACTGTTAGCATGCTGAATTGATACCGCTCTATGAGTAGCTTGTTGTATCAAGGCTTCCTGACGAGCAATACGCTGATAGCTGTTTATTAATTCAGGCAAACGGGTCTGTAGTAATTTACTCACCACAAATTCATCTTCACTCGTGGCTAGAGTTTGACCAGCATCCATAGCCTCTGTACGTAATTGCTGAAAAACATCCGCTTTACCATCAATGCGCAGCAGACGCTCCATAATCACAGGCGGCAAGTCTTTTATTTGTGACTCCGCTAAAGTGAGCTGAAGCATGGGGGGCGGCGGCAACTGTGAGGGGGGAACATATTTAAGCGTACCTGGGGTGATGCCAACAGCACGATGGAGCGCCAGCCAGCCTTTGCGGCCTACGTATCCCGCTGCGACTACTGCCACTACCCCTGCTCCGATTAACACACTCATTTACTTTAGTGTCCTCTTATTTAATAATTGCCGCTCATAGCCTACTCAAATTAGAATTTTAGACAGCCTATTTTTCAAAACGCTGTTGTAGATAACGATTGGTGGCCAACAGTTTCTGACCATCTTGATGGTAAGCGGCATCTAATAAACCATCAAACTGAGTATTTACGGTGTCAAGCACTTCTAATAGCGCTTCTTTGCCGGTCATATTAGAGTTCTTAATTTTAGTAGTATCAGCGCGGCTTAGCTCATTGCTATTAGACGTATCACTTTGCGCTGATAGCACGACCGTTTTGTTAGACGTGGTATCTAGGTCATGCAAGCGTCGATAATCAGCGACCGCTTCTGGAATATGTTTGTCCATTACGTTCTTGATCATGATATAGGTTTCAGTAACGGCGTCCTTATCATCAATAACCCCATCGTTATTGGTATCGCCATACAGCCCTTTTAGTTTCTCGCCTTTATCATTGATCATATCTAGCTTTTGCTTGACCTCTGCTGGCAAACTTTTTTCTGGGATATAACCGAGTTGTGGCATGGCTTTATATTCCAGCATCTTTGGCTGAGTTAATTTTTTAACGCCACGATAGCCCAAATAAATACCTGCAGCTGGTAATACCCCATATAGTATAAACATCAGAACCATTGCAGTAGCTTGCGTCATATATTCACCTTTTGTTTTTTATTATTTATTAAACTTACGCCTATAAGACTTTTTAAGCGTGCTACGACTGGGATTATTTTTCAAGCTTCTAGTATTACCATATCGCTAGCTAATAAATAACAGCCAGCAATACCAGTACCCAGTCGCTATAGTCTATACCTTTGCGTAACTTCAGCTATTTATATTGGTCAGTCAGAACTTATATCAAGCTTTTATAATCTATAATGATCGCTTAATAATGGCTTTGGCTATACTTCTATTTTAATAACTTACCCTGAGATAACTAGATGGATTATGTATCAGGCTTTATGTTGGGTCTATCGCTTATCTTTGCCATAGGCTCGCAAAATGCTTTTATTTTGAAACAAGGATTAAAAAAACAGCATATTTTTGCCATATGTCTATTCTGTGCGGTTTCAGATGCGCTGTTAATCTCTGCTGGGGTAGCAGGATTTGGGGCAATAACGACAAGGTATCCCAACGCAGTATTTATCGCGAAAATTGCAGGGGCATTGTTTTTATTGGTTTATGGCCTACAAAGTCTATATGCCAGTGCCACTAAGTCGCATGCTTTGACACAAGACCATCAACAGGTCAATAGTTTAAAAAAATCTTTGCTGTTGTGTTTTGGCTTTACCTGGCTCAACCCTCATGTTTATTTAGATACGTTGGTATTGGTCGGCATGGTATCCACTGGAGCCGCTAGTAAATTACAGTTTGGCCTTGGGGCAGTGAGCGCTTCATTTGTGTTCTTTTTTAGTCTGGGCTACGGGGCAAGATTATTATCTCCACTATTTGCCAAACCCAAAGCTTGGAATATTTTGGATGCTCTTGTTGGATTATTAATGATTTATTTGGCGTGGCGTTTATATAGCAATTAGCGATGAGCTATTAAGCGATGTATCCTTTAAATCTAGTCGCTACCCAATCGTACCTTTATTGAATCCCATTTCCATAAAAAAAGGTCTCTACCAATATAGAGACCTTTTATCATTTAAATCAAAAATTAAACCAGACTTAGACAGCTACGTAGGGGCTGTAACCAGATAAATCATAGTCTTTACTAGTTGCTTTAAGTATAGAAAGTTATCTTAAACCTAAACGATTATACAAGGCCCGGAAAAATAGTACGAATACCACTCACCAAGATTTCGATGGCCACTGCTGCTAATAACATACCCATAATTCGGCTGATAATATTTAGCCCAGTGTCCCCTAAGAATCGGCTTAATCTACCTGCGGCCATTAATGCCAAATAACAAAAAATAGAGATTAATAAACCAGCAATGATAATGGCCAATCTTTGATGCCAGCTTGTGACTTGAGCCGAATAAATAATCACCGTAGAAATACCACCAGGGCCTACCATCATAGGAATGGCCAAAGGCACTACGGCGGCAGCTGTGCTTCCGATACTCTCAACACTGTCATCAAAATCAACATTTTCTTGGTCCGGTTTTGCTGGGTTACCATCGCCATTCATCATATTAATGGCAATTAAAAATACCAGCACACCACCTGCCACTTGGAACGAGCCTACTGAGATACCCAATACCCTTAACAGTCCTTCACCGGCTACAGTGAAAAAGGTAATGGTAATAAAAACAGTTAAGCTACTGATACGCGCAAAACGGCGCCTATCAGTCATACTATAGCCTTTGGTCGAATCTAAAAATAGGGTTAGAGCACTAAAAGGATTAATCAGCACCATAAACGCTATCATTATTTTGACAATTTCAGTGTCCATAATGGGCGCCTCAGTTTGCAGAAAAAACAGGCGATTCTAACACACACATCAAATCGCAAAAACCCTATATTATAGGCTTAGACAGCTTTTGTGTACCGGCTATGTATCATATTATTACAGGGAATAAAAATTGACCGGCCTTCATAGCAATATAGTTTAATACGGATAGGCGTTTAAGGGTAAGAGAATAAGCATCAGGGCCATAACATCAAGTTAAAGCCCCTAAACTATAAGTTAATTTGAAAAATATAAGCTACTCTGGAAAATATAGGCTAAGCAGAGAAATCCATACCAATATCTAACGCTGTGGTACTGTGCGTTAAATAACCCATGGCAATAAAATCGACACCTGTTTCTGCCACTGCCACCACGCTGTCAGGCGTAATTCCACCCGAAGCTTCGGTTTTGATACGGCCACTAGGATGGTTTTTGCACAATGCCACAGCTTGACGTAAAGTGTCAGGACTCATATTGTCTAATAGCACCAACTCTGCCCCGGCATCAATGGCTTGTTGCAACTGCTCTAAAGTATCTACTTCAATTTCAATCGGTATCAAATGCCCAGCCAGTTGTTTGGCCTGAGCAATAGCATTGGGAATGTTGCCGGCGATGGCAATGTGGTTGTCTTTGATTAAGATAGCATCATCGAGACCCAAACGGTGATTGCGGCCACCGCCACAACGTACAGCATATTTTTGTACAGTGCGTAGGCCTGGAATGGTCTTACGAGTACAAGTAATTTGAGCAGGATAGTCGGCTACCAGATCTACCACCTTTCTGGTGGCCGTAGCAATGCCGCTCAAATGAGTCATAAAATTGAGTGCAGTGCGTTCAGCGGTCAATAAGTTACGCGCATTACCACTGATAGTAGCCAGTGCCTGACCCGCAGTAACCCATGCACCGTCCTGAGTGTGTGCGGTAAATTCAATCGACGCATCGACTTGGGCAAATGCCAGTCTCGCCAAATCTAAACCACACACCACGCCATCATCACGCACCGTTAATGTCAGCGTTGCTTGCTTGTCTGCGGGAATGGTCGCTTGTGAGGTCACATCGCCTCGACGACCTAAATCCTCTAGTAAAGCATTCTCAACCAAGGGCGCCAGTAAAACTTCATTTAAAGGGGGCTGTTGATAGTCTTTTAACGGGGCTGAGTGTTGATAATTAGTGCTAAGCGTTGAAGACATAGAGGGTCCTTGATGATTTTGTTGGTTACTTTATCTATGGTTTTATCAATAATTCATTAAATAAGCATAAGATAAGCTGCGCTAAGTTAAACATTTGTACCTTACAAATATTGTCAGAACTCTTTTGCCAATAATACTCATAATGAGCATAAATATAACCAACAAACAGCCGTTTAGCAATAATTAATCTAGATTATCGGTTGTTACTTTTAGGCAACTTGCTGTCCATCAATAAACTTTGTAAACCGACATCGAAACGGAATCGATACAGTTTAGCTGGTCGGCCTCTACCGGTTTGGCTGCTATTACCGGTTGGCTCAAGTAAGTCTTGGCTTTCAAGTAGTCTTCTAAAGTTTTGCTTGTGTAGAGGGACGCCCGATAAGGCCTCTACGCTTTGTTGTAACTGCAATAAGGTAAATTCTTCAGGCATCAAACCAAAAATCAGTGGGCGATACTCAATCTTGGCACGCAGTCGCGATATGGCGGTGGCAATCACTCGGCGATGATCATAGTACATAGGCTCGCCGGTAACTTGTTGCCAGTTTTTGGGCAGTTTAATGGCATTATAAAAAGGCGATTCAGGTATTAATCCTGCCTCATAAAGCATTTCATAACGCAGTAATGCATGTTCAGCGACCCACTGACTAAACATCTCTTTGGCACTGCTAATGCGGCCTTCTTCACTGGTGATGACCTGTCTAAAGTCCGAATCCTCCTCCCAATCTCCACCCCAACACAGATAAATACGTTGCAGGCGCTTGGTTCGCTCTACACTACTATCCGCAGCCTGTGCCCATTGTTTTAATTTTTCAATAATCTGATTGCTGTTTGTCTGGTCTTGCAAATGATTTTCCCAAGGAAAATAGGTGTACCAATCACGCCAACGCGCACTGCTCTGACCTTCCACTGTAGTCGGAGATTGGGCTACAGCAGCAACAGAGGTAGATTGAGAGCTGGTCGTAATACCTGCTTGAGAAACTGCTTCTTGCACCAGCCCCATATAGCTGACATAGACTAAGGCATGCCCATCTTTATTACGTCTGTTGGTATCAACAAAAGTATATAACTGCTCAATATAGCCAAGCGGCTGCTGAGTTTGTTCCTCTACCCACTGCCGAACCCCCGCTTGCAATGAACGGTGTAAAGGCATTAAGGGTCCATTAGGTAATAGTTTTCCACCATCAACCGTCAGCACTCGAGCGCTATTGTTGGTAATGGCAATCAGCACTGCCACCACTTCAGTGGTGCCGCTACCTTCACTATGGGCGTGAGAAAAAGACAGACTCATAACTCTCATCAAATCTATTGAATTTAAGTTCTTTAGTATATCGTTTAATACACTGAATTACACGGTATCTAAGTTATATCTTACTTTAATCTTACCCTCATAGGACCGCGATAAATGTAGGCATAGCCGTTGCTAAAGCCTCTAATCGAGCCTCACCAACAACCAGCATTTATAGCAAAACAGATCACTATAAATCATTCATATCTCAGTTTTATTAAAAATTTTCTTGTATTTATGCTCAAAATGAGCATAATTATAAAAACCACATTTAAACTTATTACTATGAAATAGGGATATCTATGCCAGCCTCACAAGCCAGTTCAACCCTGACAAAAAACGACATGACTTCTAAAAGAAATATGACCTCTGAAAAAGTAGAGCTTTTTGCTTATCATGCCCCTACTTTGGCTCAAAGCAATCAGCAGTCTACTGTCAATCATATCGATATAGAGTATGCCAAAGCCAAAATACCGGCTGAACTATCACGCAGTGAGCGTAAGCAAGTTGAAGCCAATATCAAGCGTCTGCTAAAAGAGCACAACGCAGTATTGGTAGCTCATTATTATGTTGACCCTTATATTCAAGACTTGGCCTTAGAAACAGGCGGCTGTGTGGGTGATTCGCTAGAAATGGCCCGCTTTGGTAAAGAGCATGAGGCTCAGACCTTAGTGGTAGCTGGAGTGCGCTTCATGGGTGAGTCTGCCAAGATTCTTAGCATGGAAAAAACAGTGTTAATGGCGGACTTAGACGCAGAATGTTCGCTAGATTTGGGCTGCCCTATTAAGGAGTTTAGCGCGTTTTGTGACCAGCACCCTGATCGCACTGTGGTGGTCTATGCCAATACCAGTGCTGAAGTTAAAGCCCGTGCCGACTGGGTGGTAACTTCTTCTGTGGGACTTGAAATTGTGACTCACTTGCATGAACAAGGCCAAAAAATCATTTGGGGCCCTGACCGTCATTTGGGCAAATACATTCAAAAAGAAACTGGCGCTGATATGCTACTTTGGCAAGGCTCCTGCATCGTCCATAATGAGTTTAAAGCCAAAGAATTACAGCAGCTTAAAGCGGAACATCCTGAAGCAGTGGTATTGGTTCACCCTGAGTCACCAGACAGTGTGGTAGCCCTTGCTGATGTTGTAGGTTCAACCAGTAAACTACTCAGTGCCACACAGGAAATGGATGCCAAAACTTTCATCGTCGGTACTGACCTTGGCATCTTGCACGAAATGCAAAAGCACTCTCCAGATAAGCTATTTTTAGCCGCTCCTACCGCCGGCGAAAGTGCGACTTGTAAGAGCTGTGCTTTTTGTCCTTGGATGGCTATGAACGGTCTAAAAGGCATTGAACAGTGTCTAGAAACGGGCAGCGGCGAAATCAAGCTAGAGCCAGAGTTAGCATCTGCGGCACTAAAACCGTTACAACGTATGCTCGACTTCGCAGCTGAACAAAAGCGCCGTGTCACAACCAGCGGCGATATTGTTAAAGACCGTCCGCTATTTGCCAACGTTGGTCCTGCTTAGTTGTGATTTAAACCTCACAATGAACCTTAACAGCGAATTTTAAAGGCTTTTAGCTATTTAATAAAAGTCCTGCTATAAACCATAAATAAGAGCCTGTCTATGTCAACGTCACAAACTGGTGCCAGTAGCACAACCTGCTCATTACTTGATTCACTTGACACTGTCCTTGAAACAGCCAATGAAGCTTCAACGATTCAGCATTGTGATGTATTAATCATTGGCGCAGGTTTGGCAGGTCTGGCCACCGCTTTGTCTTTGCCTCAGCACCTAAAAATAACCGTATTGGCTAAAGAAGGGTTAAGTGCCTGCTCAAGTTATTACGCTCAAGGCGGTATTGCTGCCGTTATTGATGCAAAAGATAAAGTGTCAGACCATGTGAGTGATACGCTAATAGCAGGCGATGGCTTATGCGATGAACAAGCCACTACCCATATTTTGTCTCAAGGCAGCGAGGCCATAAGCTGGTTGTTGGCTCATCAAGTACCTTTTACCACCAATGACCACTCTATACTACCTGCTGATATGAAGACAAATGGGCCATCTCTTGCAGATCTACATTTGACTCAAGAAGGGGGTCATGGCTGTCGCCGAGTGGCTCATGCCGATGATGCTACTGGCAGACATATTATGACCCGCTTACAACAGCAGGCATTAGAGGCTGACCATATTACAGTGTTGCCCTTTCATGAAGCGTTAAGTCTTATTACGCAAGGCGAGACAGACCGACGTTGTACCGGTGCTCAGGCCATTAACACCCAAACCAATAGCTTAGTTCGCTTTAATAGCAAAGCGGTGGTTCTTGCCAGCGGCGGATTAGGACAGTTATTTAGTCGTGCTACGGCTCCTAATGTCTGTGTCGGCGATGGCATTATGATGGCATGGGAAGCCGGTTGCCGCTTGGCCAATCTTGAATTTATTCAGTTTCATCCAACCGGCTTGGTCTATAACGATCAAAATGGCAGCAGTAATTTCCTGATCTCAGAAGCAGTGCGTGGCGAAGGTGGGCATCTGTTATGTCCGTTGACTCATCAGCGCTTTATGCCAAACTATGACAGCCGTGAAGAGCTGGCACCACGGGATATTGTGGCCCGTGCTATCGCCAATGAAATTGCTAATAATGGCTTAGGTTATGTTCATTTAGATATTTCGCATAAGCCCGCTGAATTTATCCAGCAGCACTTTCCTGATATCTACGCTCACTGCTTAAGCTTAGGAATAGATATTACCCGCAGCCCCATTCCAGTGGCGCCTACTGCTCACTATACTTGTGGCGGGGTTATGGCAAATGGTCATGGCCAAACCGATGTCAAAGGCCTATATGCAGCAGGAGAAGTGGCCAATACTGGTTTACATGGCGCCAATCGCTTGGCCAGTAATTCGCTTTTAGAATGTGTGGTGGTGGGCCGTGACATAGCTTCTCATCTTGCTAAACAGTTAGATAATGAAGCTAATGACCTAGATTGGCCAGTGCGCAATACGGATGAGACCTTATTGACTCAATTCAAAGTACCGACCGATTATCTAAATCAATTCAGCCTAGGCCCGTCCGCTGAGTCTGAAACCAACTCTATTGAATTGCTTGGCTTTGATTTTGCTCAACAACTGACTGATTTAAAGCAGTTAATGACCAGTAACATGGGTATTAGACGCAATGAGGTCAGCCTAAAGCAGGCATTACAGCAAGTGCTTAGCCTAAAACAGCAGCTGGTATCCACCCATATTGAAGATTCCGTACCAGATACTAAGCTAGTAAAAAATACTACGTTAAATAAGTTTCGCTTCCAACGTCTATTAACCTTAGCGTCTTTGTTATTACAGTCAGCCTTAGTGCGTACTGAAAGCCGTGGCGGTCATTATAGAGAAGACTATCCAAGTCTAACCGATATGCCCTCCATGAGCGTTGTCTTCGCTTTAGCTAGTCAATCAGCTGGTGTTAATAATAGCAACGCTGAAACTGCTTTTATCCCTCACTCTGATACTGATATGGACCTTTCTAGTAGGGTGGCCAAAGCGTCTTAGACTTCATATCGTAATCCTTTTTGCGGTCCTTTTGCCTTAGAGACATTGCTCTGTTACTTTAAGATTATGGTCTTTTTCGTTTAAAGCTATCGCCCTCTTTGTTTAGAGACAAAGAGGGCTTTCTCCTTTTTATGGCAAACAACCTTCGACCCTCCCCCTTTCACCCTTCAAGCTATGGTAGAATCGCCATTTGTCAGTTTTGGTGCATATATACGCCATAACTTTTCCAACCTAATGTCCTGTGTGCTTTTATCCATGCAAACACCGCAAAATTTAGACAACCTTATCACCCTGATTTTGGTATTAACCCCTTTGTTTATCGGCTTTGCTTTACCGTTAAATAAGAAATTAATTCACTACTCTGAGAAGATGCTGAGTTATTTGGTTTATATCATTCTCACTCTCATCGGAATAGAGTTGGCTCAAGTCCAAGGGCTGGGTAGCCAAATCAAAGACATCATATTATATGTTGGAGTGTTGTCGGTACTCACTATCGGCTGTGGCCTAGCTGGCTTAATGCTATTTGACCGCTTGATGCCTTGGCGACCCACAGTAAAGAATACCAACACCGAACATAAAGTCAGTATCCGAGGCAGCTTAATCCAAGTGTGTTGTGTGATTTTTGGTTTTTTGATTGGTGGCATATTACCATCGACCATGATGCCCCCAGAGAACACCATGACTGGGCTTTTAATGTTTTTAATTTTGTTGGTAGGCATTGGGCTAAAAGGCTCTGGCATTACTCTGAAAGAAGTTCTGCTTAGCAAGCGTGGCATGCAAACCAGTGTTATCTTCACTTTATCAGTATTGATGGGTGGGGTAATATTTTGGCTATTGTTTGATGAAGTATCTTTGACTCAAAGCTTAGCTTTGTCTTCAGGCTTTGGCTGGTATTCTTTATCTGCTATCGTCATGACTGACGCTTACGGCGCAGTTTGGGGCAGTATCGCTTTATTTAATGATTTAGTGCGCGAGTTTTTTGCATTGTTGTTTATTCCGCTATTCATGCGTAAATATCCATCGGCTGCTGTGGGTCTGGGCGGTGCAACCAGCTTAGATTTTACCCTACCGGTTATACAACAGTCAGGTGGATTGGGTATCGTACCGTTAGCGATTAGTTTCGGCTTTATCATTAATATTGTAGCGCCAGTATTGATGGTAGTTTTTGCTTCTTTTGGCTAAAAATAATTTGATCTTGAATAATTAAAAATAAGTTTTCTAAAATAAAAAAGGTATGGATTTCTGGTCAATTTTTAGATCACGAAACCATACCTTTTTTAGAATAAAAGTGAAAAAACTAAGACTTTAACTTTCTTCTATAACTGACTTTATTATTAATTGAAATCTTGATTCTTTTTTTCTTAATCATTCTTTTAATCACTTTTTCTACCAACTGTTCGTCCTCAGTACGCAGGTGACTAAGTAAGAAATTCTTTAAGGCTTTTTTCTTAATAGGGCGCTTGTCAGCAGGCTGCTTTTTAAGCAACTTAACCCCTTTATGATACTGCTTTTTAACCTCTTTCTTTGCCGCTTTTTCTTTTTTGTCGTGCTTGTCTTTTTTGTAGTCTTTGTCTTTTTTATCTTTCTTATGCTCTTTGTCCTTTTTATGCTTCTTATCTTTATTGGGCTTTTTCTCTCTCTTGTCTTTTTTCTCTTCTTTACGTTTCTTATCTTTTTTATCAGATTGCTCTAACTTCTCTTCATTAAGCAATTGTCCTTCCTCTTTGTTACTCATGTCATCCTCTCCTGATGCTTACGTCACCTTTGTACTGCAAACTTCCTAGATTAAACACCCAATCACTATTACAATATATACGTCTTATCAAAGCCCAAATCAAATTTATAACTTTTACTTTTAGTCTTCATTAGTCTCAATCTCACCAGTTAATAAACCATAAACTCTTTGGTTGAGTCTTAGCTCCTCTTTATTATCTTCATTTTCAGAAAGCGGTCGAGTAGCACCATAAGTTTCTATCGTAATTCTGTCGGGCTGAATACCATGGTTTAAGATAAGATAGTTTTCAACATACTCTACCCGTTCTTGAGCCAAAGCAGCATTATTAGTGCTCTTTTCATAATTACTGATATGACCTTCAAAAAGTACTTTAGACTCTGGATACTGCTTCATAATATCTGCAACTCTATCTAATTCTATTAGATCTTCTTGAGTTAACTGATTACTTCCAGCTTCATAATAAGCTCTATACTCCATTTTTAAATCTGTTCCTATAGGAGTCGGTGGGCAACCCTCTTTATCAACCACTATATTCCACGGTGTATTTGGGCACTGATCAATAATATCTGGCACCCCATCCCCATCACTGTCTAATTTATTCGGATCGATGGGAGTAGTCACTACAGCTTCTGGAATAGGCGCTGACACTGTCTGACAACCCATTAATCCTAAAACGCTTATGCTCAAAAATGTTGCCGCAATGACTGGCAAAGTTTTCACTTAAAGCCCGCTCGCCTTATTGGTAAAGAAACGCATTAACGGTTTAATTTTGCCCACACGGTACATACCTTCACTGCGCAGCTGCTGCACCGGACGCAGCGCCGCAAAGTCTCCAGCGAATAACCAGTTCATTAGCGAAAAACTGTGCATCATTACACTATTATGAGGGCGACGGGTACGCTCATAACGACGTAATGTGGCAAGTTCACCCCAACATCTGCCACCACTACGCTGATAATCCTCGTTCAATATCTCAACCAAAGCTGAGACATCGAGCATACCCAAATTCAATCCTTGACCCGCCAGCGGATGCACCCCATGCGCCGCATCTCCGACTAATACCAAGTTATCTTTCACATAGTTTTTTGCTTGCTGCGCATTTAGTGGGAAACTAGCAATCGACTCAAGCTGCTCAATATCGCCTAAAGCATACTGGCTGGCAGCCGCCAATTCCCTGCGTAAAGTATCAGCAGTTTCTTCAGAGTCTTCTTCATTCAACTGCAACAGCTCAAGCGCTCTATTACGCGGCAAACTCCAGACCACAGATTGCCAGTGTTGCGGATTGGCTTTGTCTTGTTCGGTGACATCGGCGAGCGGTAGTAACGCCAAAGTTCCAGTGGGCAACATCAACTGGCGAGCAGTGGCTTTATGCGGCTTCTCGGTCTTGATAGCACAGCAAATGGCAGTTTGATTATAGTCTAAAGTATCAAGCCCAATACCGGCCTCACGTCGTACCAATGACCCACGACCATCAGCACCAATTAACAGTTTACCTTGTAGCTTATCGCCATTATCAAGATGAACCTGATAGCCTTGCTGGCTGCCTAACCAATCAAGCATGGTTACTTTATGACCGGCAATTAAGGTCAGATACTCTTTAACATCATCAGCTGCCATCCTTTGATACAAAGCTTGCTCAATCACAAACGGCTCAACCATAGAGCCTAATAATTGTGGCACTCTGTCATCACCGAAATTCAGCTCGCCTCTGCCATCTTGTTGCCAGACCTGCATCTGAGTATAGTCAGCTTTACGTCCCGACTGGACAATAAGCTGCCAGGCACCGACTTCTTTTAATAGCTCAATACTGGCGGTACTTAACGCAAACACGCGGGCATCACGCTGCTGCAGTTTTTGTTGCCACTGTAACTCACTCAGCTCGGAACGGGCATCAATTAAAGTCACTTTCTGCTGTTGCAGTGCTAACTTTAGCGCCAAAGTAACACCGACTATGCCGCCGCCGATAATGAGGGTTTGTGTTGCCGTATTTGTTGCCATAAAGCCGCCCAATGTTTCAATTAAAATCAGTTAAAAGTAAAATCGTTGCCGTCCAAACCTTAAAATTTTAGGATTTTAGACCCATTGCATAGTTAGCCACTAACGGCTTCACATTAGGTAGCTTGTCAAAGGCAATGAGCGCCACGTTACGCGCCAGCTTCATGGCTGGATTGGGATGGGTAAAGCCATGTACCACTGCATCACAGAAGCGAATAACCCGTTTTTGATCTTTTTGACGCGCACGCTCATAAGCTTTTAGCATCTTGGTATCGCCAATATCTTCTCCGCGTAGCACTTGATTGCCCAGGATTTTTGCCAATACATGAGCATCGCGCATACATAAGTTGAAGCCTTGTCCAGCAACAGGGTGTAGCGTGTGAGCAGCATTGCCCATAATCACTACGCGGCCATCCACCTGACGTTCAGCCAGTACTCGGGTAAGCGGATAAGCACCGCGTCGACCGGCTTCGACAAAGGTACCGGCTCGCTGACCAAACGCTTTTTGTAAGGTCGCCATAAATAATGCATCATCTTCCAAATACTGCTTTTCTTCACCGCTTTTGCAGACCCACACCACAGAACGACGATAGCCGGCTTGCATAAGATCATTGCCATCGCCGTCTGCATCAGTTAATGGCAATACCGCCAAAGGTCCGGCTGGACTAAAGCGTTCGATGGCAATATGCTCGTGCGGCTTATCGGTCTGTACCACCCCAACAATAGCGGTCTGACCATAATCATAATCTTTAGTACCAATGCCCAATAGGTTACGCACTGTCGAATCTCGACCATCACAAGCGACCAATAGATCGGCAGTTAGAGCCTGCTGCTGGTCACTTTCGGTATCATAAGTGATAGTTACTGAAGTCGTCGACTGCGTCACATCGGTTACGGTCGCCCCATCGACCAAATCGATTAAAGGACTTTGCTGAACTGCCAATAGCAGTTTACGACCTAGCCAAGCATTTTCCATTACCTGGCCAAAAGACTCTACTTTCTCTTCTTCTTTGTTAAGCTGAGCATAACCAAAGCTGCCTTGCTCACTAACTTGAACCGAGTCGATACGACAAGCATGGCTTTGTAGCTCATCCCATAAGTCAATTTCTTGATAAATCTGTACCGTACGTCTCGATAAAGCAGTATTACGGCTGTCTAAGTAGTGGGTTCTTTTGGCATCTTCTTTTGGGCTAAGTTTTGGATATTTATTACGTTCCACGATGGTGCTAGCGATGCCTTGAGCGGCCAATAGCAACGCAAAAGACAAGCCCACATGTCCGCCCCCTGCGATAATGACATTTTGTTCAGTAATAGCATTATTAAAGGCAGATGGGCCTTTAGCTATGGGTAATGGGCTTGAGGAAGAAGATGGTTGTTTCTGATTTAACGTATTAATCGAAGCATTATTTTCGGTTTGATTTGTCATGAGATTACTCTGGTCAACTTTGTTATTTTAATAAAAGCGGTCTATTTATTTTTAGGCTTAAGCAAGCACTATCATTTAGTGCTATCTTATTTAGTATCTTATCATGTTACCTTAATTGTCGGCTTTATTGTCATTGGCTTTAGGTAGTATATTGTTCTATCTCTATCTTACCTTAAACTGTGGTCAGATTTAACTTAACCCTTTAACTCTACTGTAGGATTTTGTTTAGGGCGTGGTTTATAAATAAACACCTAGTTTTTGAAAATCGACAGTTTACAAAAATCGACCAACTGTATGGCCGCTATGGCTTGAATTTCCTTATTAAACAGCCATAATAAATACACTGCTTTAAAACCTACATAACAAAAGGATGCTCACTTGACTGATACCGTCACTAGAAAAATTAACCTAGATTTTTTAACCTCGTCACAGCTGAAAATCTTGGTTGGCGAATACAATAATAACCTTAAGTACATCGAAGAACGCCTTGGCATTCATATCAATCAACGTCAACATAAATTTATTTTGGCCGGTGATTTAACCGCGGTAGAACGTGGCGACTTTATCCTTAATAAGTTAGCTGATGAAGCTCAATCTGAGAAAGACATTGCCCCACAAGAGTTACACCTTATCATTCAAGCCAGTATGTCTCGTGAATTCGATACTTTTGCCACGCCTGCCAAGCTTGAAGAAGACCCTGATTCAGAAGCATTCGAATATGATGCTGAAGCCAATTACGACTCTATTGCGCTAAAGACCCGTAAAGGGAAAATTATCCCACGCGGTGGCAATCAGCAGCGTTATGTACAGCGTATCTTGAACTCAGATGTGTCATTTGGGGTGGGTCCTGCCGGTACGGGTAAAACCTATTTGGCAGTAGCTTGTGCGGTAGATATGTTGGAGCGCAATGAAATCGAACGTATCTTGTTGGTACGTCCTGCGGTAGAAGCTGGCGAAAAGCTGGGCTTTTTACCGGGTGATTTAACCCAAAAAATCGACCCTTACTTACGCCCGTTATATGACGCTTTATATGAAATGCTAGGCTTTGAAAAAGTGGGTAAATTAATCGAAAAGCAGATTATTGAAATTGCTCCTTTGGCCTATATGCGTGGCCGTACGTTGAACAATTCATTCGTTATTTTGGACGAGGCGCAAAACACCACGCCCGAACAAATGAAAATGTTCCTAACCCGTCTAGGCTTTGGTTCACGCGCGGTTATCACCGGTGACGTAACTCAGGTGGATTTACCCCGTGGCCATAAGTCAGGCTTGGCCCAAGCCATTCAAATCTTAGGTAAAATTGAAGAAATTCATGTTACTAAATTTGATTCAAAAGA
>Ga0208670_100174_pt1 | contig 21395 bp, 17 predicted proteins | sample 24BtaG_FD_184098 | JGI IMG/M metagenome (GOLD analysis project Ga0208670, IMG submission 184098) | Marine viral communities from Cariaco Basin, Caribbean Sea - 24B_WHOI_OMZ_CsCl (SPAdes) (version 2) | ecosystem: Environmental > Aquatic > Marine > Oceanic | place: Caribbean Sea: Cariaco Basin...
CACGGGCGGATGCCCGTTATTATACCGCCTCTTCTGAAATGCCTCCGTAGCTCATCTGGATAGAGCGTCCCCCTCCTAAGGGGAAGGTAGCAGGTTCGAGTCCTGCCGGGGGTACCAGTTACCCTTCCATCAAGATCCACCAACCTCCACAACCTACCGTTTTTAAACACTTTTTACCTCATTCTTAGTCCATGAACATCCATTGACATCCATGCTCAGCCACAACCTTTGGGGGTACATCTGGGGGTGCAAACTGAAATGCACCCCGCTATAGTAAGTTTTATACCCCCAACCGCTGCAGGATACCCCCAATGGCGACGGACAAGCTGACCGACAGACAGATCAAATCTGCCAGCTTCGAAAAGTATGGCAAGCGCACCAAGCTCTCGGACGGTGCAGGCATGTACCTGGATATCCAGCCGTCGGGCAAGTATTGGCGCATGAAGTACCGGTTCGGCGGCAAAGAAAAAACGTTGGCTCTGGGGGTATACCCGGACGTTCCACTAAAGCTCGCCCGGCAGAGGCGCTCTGAGGCACGAGCATTAATCGCTGACGGCGTAGACCCCAATGAGATCAAAAAGCAGGAAAAAGCCACTGAGCAGGAGAAAAGCGACACCTTCAAGGTTGTTGCGGAAGAATGGCTGAAGCTGAAAAAAGGAGAGCTCTCCGAAGGCACCTTGAGAGTAGCCCGTAGAAGACTGGAGACCTGGGCCTACCCAAAACTAGGTCACCTGCCCATCGCAGACATCAAGCCTGCCAAGATTCTGGAAACGCTTCGCGAAATCGAGAACCAGGGCAAACACGAAACAGCGCACCGCATACGCCAGCGCATTGGTGAGATCTACAGGTACGCCGTCGCAGAAGGGCGAGCTGAAACAGATCCGACTTCCACACTGAAAGGCCTATTGAAGACGGCACCTACGCAGCACAGAGCTGCTATAACCTCCGAAGCAGAATTGGGGGCACTATTACGGGCCATCGACGCCTACAGTGGCCACGCATCGACCAGAGCGGCACTGAAGCTCGCTCCGATGCTGTTTCTGAGACCCGGTGAACTCAGGAACGCTGAGTGGGCGGAGATAGACCTGGAATCGGGCACGTGGGTCGTGCCGGGCAAACGCATGAAGGGCACTCAGAAGGCAAAACGGGCCGGTTTAGTGCCGGACCACATTGTTCCCCTGCCCAAGCAAGCGGTTGCTGTTCTGAAGGAACTCCAAGCGGTCACGGGCCACCAGCACCTGGTATTCGAGTCTGTGAAATCGGGCCGCCCACTGTCCGATAACACCATTAACGTCGCACTCCGATCCATGGGCTTTGATGGCTCCACGATGGTCGGGCACGGCTTCCGCGCAACAGCTTCGACATTGCTACATGAGCAGGGTTGGCCACCGGAAGTCATTGAGCTGCAGCTTGCGCACAAGCAGCGCAATCAGGTGGCCGCTGCTTACAATCGCTCCGCTCGCCTGAAGGAAAGAAAACAAATGATGAAGGCTTGGGCCGATTACTTAACTAAAATCAGAGAACATCAATAGCTCCCAGCCAATCATTTTTATCCAATGTCAATTTGTTCACGCAAGGCCTTACTTACGAGCCTATCTATGACTTCCCCTCGTGTTTTCAAACCATACTGTTCTCTCAATTTCTCGATCCCCTCCTTCGTACTTTCGGCAACCAATACATTAGATTGAACCTTTCCTTTGCTTTTGACTCTGCCCCGAGCGCGCCACTTACGTTTTAGATCGTTCAAATACAACTTTTTAATCTCTTTATCCCAGTCTGACTGATCTAATAAGCACTTAAATTTGAGAAACTCTTGTTTAGTGTTGGTAGGGTAGTTTAATCTGCCAGCAATATACTTCGGCAAACTAGACCCAGCTGCATGAGCCAATAACCACGAACTCTGCTCATCGTCCTTCTCGTCAAACCAATCGAAGATACGATCAGAGAGGGCATGATTAGACCAATTCTCTATGCATTCTCTCAACTCCGACTTCTTGTTTCCCAATGGCTTGTTGCTACAATCTAAAATCGCTAAAAACAAGCTCCAGTCATCAAGAAAAGAGTTTGCCACGGCATCATTAAAGTCAAAGCCAAACTTAGATCTCAGAGCATAAATAAGCCAACTTACAAAACGACTATTTCGTTTATCAATAAAACTAAGATCTTCATCCTTCACCATCGAAACCATCTTAGCCTCGATAATTGCGTAATTAAACAAAGAGCCCCTATCATTCCGTAAATAACGGGCCATATCAGCAGTTAAACCATCAATATCAGCAGCGTAATTAAGGCTAGGCTCGTAACCATGTTTGGTCTTTAGGTGCTGCCAAAGCCAAACAATATCCCTCTCGTTAAAATTCCGAAAAGGCTTAGGTAGATAATGACCGAACTTAAGACTATCCGTCATGTACTGCTCCCCCCCAATCTAAACTTTATCTGTGCCGGTTAGCGCCATAATAGCAGTTTTATAACCTTGAACTATGCGTATTCTAGAATTTTACTAGAGCAGATCTAGATTACACTACTCGTAGTTTATGTTCAGAACTTTAGGTTTTTCTCGCCGAATAGCCCGCCTTTTCTATGGAATTTAGCACTGCAGGTGGTGGTTCGAGAGGGTTTAACCTACGAGACTAGGCTGAAAAGAACCCTGACGTCGTTGTCAGCGGGCAGACACCAGACTTTAGGCGAGCAACCCAAGGCACAATTCGAGCCGTCCAGCTCTATGCCGCAACGTCGTTCCATAAATTTCTACTGGCCTCCCTGGATCTTCTGAGACGAACCGTTCAGGAGATCAGCCATGAGAATCCTCAGACTCAGAGACGTAATGGATAAGACAGGCCTTGCCCGCTCGACAGTTTACAAATACATCGAAGCAGGCACTTTCCCTAAGCCAATTGATTTAGGCGGCAGGTCTGTAGGCTGGGTAGACGAAGAAATAAACGACTGGATACTGGAGAAGATTAGCCAGCGTGACTCCTGTAAGTGAGCATGACCCCCTCTCAAATCCTACAAGATTTTTGCAGACCAAAACCCCACTAATCCCACACTTCCTTTACAGCCCAGGTTACAGCTTATGGATAATTCAAAGACAAAAATCCATGTAGGTTTTAAATATTATTAACCAATAGCATCAAGAAACATATACACATCTAATAGAGATAAGATCAACAACCAACACCAAGATAAGTATAAGGAAACCATGACGATGACTCAGGCATACAACATGCCCCTCACTACAGAGGGCATGTTTAACACAAAGCCACTCCTCCCAAAGCACGGCCCATATATAGAAAGTTATCTTCATCGGATAGAAGGCACCATCAATCAGGCGGTCATTAACCATCCCCATTCAATTGCCATAAGAATAGATCTCAGACTTCCCTGCTGGTACGACTGGCGTAATGAACCCGGTCGTCCTTTGTTCAACAGATTTATCGACTCGTTAAAAGCGAAGATCAAGGCTTATGGAAAATCACTGTCCCGTCAAGGTAAACGATTTCATCCAACCAATGTTGGCTTTATCTGGTGCAGAGAGTTCACCAACCCTAATTATCCCCACTATCACTGCATCCTGTTCTTCAACAAACAAACCTTTCGGGGATTGGGTGAATTGGGGGTTGGTAGTACCGGCTTGTATGGAATGATCAGCAGGGCCTGGTGCAGCGCATTGAACTGCACCCAGGAAGAAGGTGACGGGCTCATTCACGTCCCACAGAACTATCTTTATCATCTTCGTCAGGGCGAACGGTACGATGACTTATTCAAGCGCGCCAGCTATCTGGCGAAACACGACACCAAGGTGTGGGGATTAGCCAGCCACAATTTTGGAGCAAGCAGACGATGAAGCACCACCAACTGAGTTAGCACTCTCAACCGGCGAACTCTCATCCGCTGGTTGATCATCCCTCCACTAGCGGGCAATATCACCCCACTCAAACGCAACATTCGCGACACCCTCCGACTCAATCTGTCGCACCTTTCGAATAGCGTTCCCAGAAACACCAAACGGAAGTACCCATGGCCTTAACGCTCGAACAACTTGAACGCCACCTGTTCAAAGCTGCTGACATTCTCCGGGGCAAGATGGATGCCTCGGAGTTCAAGGAATACATCTTCGGCATGCTGTTCCTCAAACGCTGCTCTGATGTGTTCGAACAGCGCTACCAGGAAGTTGTCTCCAACCAACTGGCAAAAGGCAAAGGCGAAGTGGAGGCGAGAGCCATTGCAGACATGGAGAATTGGTACAAGTCCACCTTCTATGTGCCCAAGCAGTCCCGCTGGGAGTTCCTGATGAACGATGCCCACCATGGCGTGGGCAACTATCTGAACAAGGCGCTGGCAGGCCTGGAAGAGCACAACGTAAGCCTGGCAGGCGTATTGGAGCATATCGACTTCACCCGGAAGGTCGGCTCCACCACTTTACCGGATAAGAAGCTGCGGGATCTGATCGTGCATTTCAGTCAGTACCGTTTGCGGAACGAAGACTTTGAGTTCCCGGACCTGCTGGGTGCAGCCTACGAATACCTGATTGGCGATTTCGCCGATTCTGCCGGTAAGAAAGGCGGCGAGTTCTACACGCCCCGCTCGGTCGTGCGGATGATGGTGCGGCTAACCAATCCCCAGGAAGGCCAGAGTGTTTACGATCCATGTTGTGGCTCTGGTGGCATGCTGATCATGTCCAAGGAGTACCTGGAAGAACAAGGTGGCGATCCAAACCTGCTGTCATTGTTCGGCCAGGAAGCGTCTGGTTCAGTCTGGGCCATCGCCAAAATGAACATGCTGCTGCACGGTATCACCAGCGCCGACCTTCGAAACGAGGACACCCTTACCGATCCCCAGCACGTCGAAGGCGGCGAGCTGATGCGTTTTGACCGCATCCTCACCAACCCGCCCTTCTCTATCGGCTTCACACCCAGCAACCAGTTCCCGGAAAGGTTCCAGTATGGCCAGGTGCCGGAAGGCGCGAAGAAAGCCGACCTGATGTTCCTGCAACACATGGTCGCCAGTCTGAAATCCGACGGCATGCTGGCCACGGTTATGCCCCATGGCGTGCTCTTTCGGGGTGGTGATGAAAAGCGCATTCGTGCCGGACTGCTGGAGAACGATCTGATTGAAGCCGTGATCGGCCTCGCCCCCAATCTGTTCTACGGCACCGGCATCCCTGCCTGCATCCTGGTATTGCGCAACAAGGGTGCTAAAGCACCAGAACGCAAAGGCAAGGTGCTATTCATCAATGCAGACCGGGAATACTACGAAGGCCGGGCACAGAACCACTTGCTGCCGGAGCATATCGAAAAAATCGCCAGCACCTTTGAGGGCTTTGCGGAGGCTGACAATTTCTCGCGCATCGTTAGCCTGGAAGAGCTGCAGGAAAACGACTACAACCTCAACATCCGTCGCTATGCGGATAACGCCCCGCCACCGGAACCCCAGGACGTGCACGCACACCTGGTGGGCGGCATTCCTCTGAAAGAAGTTCAGGCCAAGCAACCACTGTTTGATGCCCAGGGTCTTGATCCCATGGACCTACTCACGCCCAAGCCTGGTGAAGAAGATTATGTGGACTTCCGGGACGGTCTCACCGATAAAACTACGATTAAACCGACCATCGAACAGAATGCCGGTGTTCAACACAAAGAGGCCCGACTCAAGGACAGCTTCGAAACCTGGTGGCAACAACGAGCCACCCATATTGCCCAGCTGTCTGGCAATGGCCAGCAACTGAGTGCCCTGCGGGATGAGCTGATAGGCACCTTCACCCACGCCCTGGACCCCATCGGAATGCTGGACCGGTTTGCGGTACGCGGCATCATCGCTGGCTTCTGGGATCAGAATAAAAACGAATTCCGTACCCTACAGGCACGTGGCGTACTCGGCGTGGTGGATGCCTGGCGTACCAGCGTCATCACGCTGCTGGACGATAACCAGAAAAAGACCAACCCGCTGGATCACAAACTGGTGACCTTTCTGCTGGCCGACTACGTGGCCGAATTAGAAGACCTGCAAGCCAAAAAGGCCGAACTGGACGCTCGCATCAAAGCTGCCACAGCACAGTCTGAGGAAGACGACGAGGCGGAACCGGATGAAGACGCGCCTACCGACGCGGATATCAAAACCTGGAAGGCCGAACGCACCAAAGTCACCAAGACCCTGAAAGCCAAGCAAGCGAGCTTCGAGGCCCACCTGAATGAAGCAGTGGATACACTGGACGAAGCCGGAGCCGCCGAGTTAGTTCTTACCATTCTGCACAACGACATGCTGGGGATATTGAACACTTACATTCGCCAGCAGCGGCTGATAGTAATTGAGGCGTTTGAAACGTGGTGGGAGAAGTACCGGGTGACGTTAGCAGATATTGAGTCGAAGAGAGATGAAGCTGCCTCTGAACTGAAGGGATTTCTGGCGGGGTTGGGATATGTCTAAACTTTTTCCCACTATCCCGCTATACCAAGTCGCGGAAATCAGTATGGGACAGTCGCCCGATTCATCAACGGTCAATGAGATCAACTCGGTGGGGATGCCGTTCCTACAAGGGAATGCGGAGTTCGGCGATAAACATCCATCTCCAAAGTACTCGTGTATCAGGCCGCCACGGGTCGGTGAAACAGGAGCGACTCTCATTTCCGTACGCGCCCCCGTTGGCCAAACAAATATTGCAGACAGGGATTACTGCATCGGTCGAGGATTGGCTGCGGTCAGGGCCCATGAATATGGTCCGGCCTTGTGTCGAGCAATTATGGCCCATAAAGCTGGAACATTGAAAAAGGTATCTCAAGGAACGACGTTCGAAGCGATTAGTCGTGATGACCTGCTTTCTTTGCAGGTGCCTCGGATACCGAATGCAGAGGCTAACCTCATCGAAAGTGTGCTCGACATCCTGGACACCCAAATCCAGAAAACCGAGGCCCTGATCGCCAAGCTGGAAAAAATTAAGGAAGGCCTGCTCCACGACCTGCTCACCCGAGGTATCGACCATAACGGTCAGCTACGGCCAACGCCCGAGCAGGCGCCGGAACTTTATAAGGAATCGGTTTTGGGCTTAATTCCCAGGGAGTGGAAAGTCTGCACTACAGGTGAAATTTCCCAAAGCATAGTTCCCGGGAGAGATAAGCCGAAGCTCTCCGACCATGGGATACCTTGGATAACGATCTCCGATTTGAACAAGGATCGCGTAAATAAATCCACGCTCGGTCTCTACGTAGACGAACGGCAGATAAGGACTTCAATGATCAGGACGATCCCGGCTGGGAGTGTAATCATGAGTTGCGTTGGTGAATTTGGTATTACCTCGATCGCAGAATGCGAAAGCATTATTAATCAGCAGCTTCACTGCTTTGTTGTGGATAGTGGTGTAGACGCTGACTGGCTGATGTATTCGCTCAGACAAAAAAAGAACACGATTGACAGAAGTGCGACACAGACGACGATAAAATATCTCAACAAAACTGGCTGCGAATCAATCGAGTTGCCTACTCCTCCATTTGCTGAGCAACAAGCGATCATGGGACAGGTGTCACCCCTAGCTAAAAGAATCGAGGAAGAGAAAAAGTACTCGGAAAAGCTGGCCAAAACACAAAACGGCCTAATGGACGACCTCCTCACCGGTCGAATCCGCGTGCCCCCACTACTCAAGGATGCAGTATGACCACCTTCGACAGTACCAAACGCTCGCTACCGGAATTGCTCAAGGACATCACCAACGGCAAAATTCAGCTGCCGGACTTCCAGCGTGGCTGGGTGTGGGACGATGAGCACGTAAAGAGCCTTCTGGTCAGTGTCGCACGGTCGTTCCCTGTGGGTGCGGTTATGCTTATGGAGACCGGTGGTGAAGTGCAGTTCCAGGTGCGGCCGGTTGAGGGCATATCCGCAAACGATGTTACAGATAACCCTGAACAACTCATCCTGGACGGCCAGCAACGCCTGACGAGCCTGACCCAAGCCATTGCCCTGACCACTCCAGTGGACACGCGCACCGCCAAAGGCAAGGACATCCTTCGCCACTATTACTTCGATATTGCGATGGCCTTGGAAGGTGATGACCGTCTGGATGAAGCCGTCAAAGCGGTGGACAAAGATCGCCAGGTCCGCAGCAATTTTGGCCGCGACGTGGAGCTGGATCTTTCCACCCGTGAGCTGGAGTGCCAGCAACTGCATTTCCCCTGCGACAAGATTCTGGACGACTCCCAGTGGTTGCAGGATCTGTTTCAATTTAATCCGGAAGGCATGGAACAGTTCCTGAAGTTCAAACAGAAGATCATTGGCGCGTTCGTCGCCTACCAGATCCCGATCATTGAACTGAAAAAAGAAACCTCAAAAGAGGCCGTGTGCCTGGTTTTCGAAAAGGTGAACACAGGCGGCGTTCAACTATCTGTGTTTGAGCTGATGACAGCCAGCTATGCCGCCGAGGGCTACAACCTTCGGGACGACTGGTTTGGTTCTGACATCCGCAATGTCGCTTCAAGACGGGAGCGCTTGGCCAAACAAGAATTGCTGAAAGGCGTCGAGAGCACCGATTTCCTGCAAGCCATTACCCTGCTCCACACGCGCCAGCGTAAATACCAAGACATCGAAGACGGGAAACAGGGCAAGCAGGTTCGACCGGTCAGCGCCAAGCGCGCCTCTGTACTGGAGCTGCCTCTGAGTGCTTACCAGAAATGGGCCGATGAAGTTGAGGCCGGTTTCATTGAAGCCTCCAAGTTCCTGGCAGGTGAATGCTTCTTCAGCCGGAAAGAGCTGCCTTACGGCACTCAGTTGGTGCCACTTGCCGCGACACTGACCCTGCTCGGTGAACGCTGGCGAGAACCAAAAGTTCACCAGAAGCTGGCCCGCTGGTTCTGGTCTGGCGTATTGGGCGAGCTATACGGCGGTGCCGTTGAGACCCGTATAGCGGTGGATCTCGAAGAGCTGTTGAACTGGTTCGAGGACGACAGCTCAACACCTCGTACCGTGACCGATGCTTCCTTTGACCCCGAACGCCTTGAGTCTTTGCGTAGCCGATTGAGCGCAGCGTACAAGGGCATCAACGTCCTGATCCTGCGTGAAGGCGCCTCCGATTTCTTCTGGAAAGGCCGCATCCAACAGTTGGACACTCAGGAAGTGGCGCTGGATATTCACCACATCTTCCCTCGCGCCTGGTGTGAGACCAACGGCATCCCGCCCAAGGTCTATGACTCGATCATCAACAAAACCCCGATTTCCTATAAGGCCAACCGGATGATTGGCGGGGATGCGCCATCACGTTACCTGGCGAAGCTGCAGAATCATGATCAGGTGCAGCTCGAGGACCCGGAGATGAATGCCATTCTGGAAGGGCATTTCATCCCTACTGAATTGCTGCGAGCGGATGATTTTCCGGGCTTTTTTGAGGAACGGAAGCAGCTTTTGCTGGGGTTAATCGAGAAAGCAATGGGCAAAAAGTCACTGACCTAAAAAAAGAGGCCTGCTTTCCGGCAGGCCTCTTTTAAAGAACATAGTAGAATAATTTTGGCTATCCGGCCTTCCGACCAGCCATAGCTACAGGCTCTTCAGCCCAGCGCTGCTTGAGTTTGCGCATTTTGAATGCCGCAACCTTGTATCTGGGCTTTTTCGGCAAGCCCAGATCTTGCCTAGCCTGCTCAAGCTGCTGATCTGTCGGATTCTCTGGTACGGAAACCTTGCAGCCAGACGGCCTATGTTGCTCGCCTTGGTGCATTTCTCTTGCGGCGCTCATAGCACCACCTCCCGTATAGATATCAATATACACTCATTTTGCCCAACACAGTCCTGAAAGGCAAATGAGGGGATTCCCTGAGCCACTTTACCCTTCAAGATTGAGATAGAAGTAGTCATAGGGGAAATTTTTGTCATGTTCTCGATATTTTCCTTCAAAAACATCCATAAAATGCTGAAAGGCCAGTACATTTTTACTCGGATTTGTGAGTAAGACCCGCTTCTTGTCAATCAAGGATGCGTAATGTGCCGCGCAGTGAACGGCGATATCAGTGATATAGCCTTGAAAAGGGTTGTCAGTCGGCTTTCTGGCCAGAAAATCTATGCGAACGTGGCTTAACGCCTTATGACCTTTTGAAACACGCCCTTGCGCAGCACCGACGAGCTTCGCTGACTCTCGGCCTTCTGAAACATGGAAAATACCAAGGTCGAAGTTACGCGGTCTTTTGTTGTTGGTCTTGGACAAAAGCCCATGCCAATCAAGGCCTGAGCCCCACCCGGCAACCTCGTCTCGAACGTTGCTTTCACTCAAGGCATCGAGCATCAAGCGCTCACCAAAGACATCATGAAACTCGTCCATGCAGATCTTGTAAGCTTTTTGCCTGATAAGCAGATAACGCTTCCAGGCTTCGCGTTTTTCCAAACTTTGAGAAGTCAAACTGCTTCCTTTAGGGTTAGTACCATACACCAACACGCCAGAATGGTATTCGCATGATCTTTGCTGGCCAAGCATAATAGGTTGAACTGCAACTGTTAATGGGCGAACGTATATTACTGGCGGAAAAAGCCCTCGGTGAAGCTCACAGATCAACATGGCGCCTCAAAAGGAGTTGTAATGCCCGGCCCGGAATTTACTGAAGTCGAGCTCCCTTTCATTCGGCAATTGGAACAGGAAGACTGGGATTACATTGAGGGCTCACTGGAGGAACCCGCTGTTACCCATCGTGAAACCTTTGCCCAGGCGGTCATGGAGTCGTTGCTTCGGGAACGACTTGTGGCCATCAATACCCGGAACGGCTCGCCGTGGCTGGATGAGCGGCGGGTTGATCAGGCGGTTTCAGCCATCACCCGCCTTCCCGCCAATAAAGTGATGGAAGCCAATAAACTGGCCACGGAGCTACTTCACGGCGGAATCACCGTAGAGGGCCTGCCAGACTGGGACAGCGGCAGGGGGCAAACCATCCAGTTCATTGACTGGGTAAACCCTGAGAACAACACCTTCACTGTAGTGAATCAGTTCAAGGTCAAATGCCCGCCCGGGCACGATGGCTGGAAAGGCCACGTGATCCCGGACCTGGTTCTTTTTGTTAACGGCATCCCCCTCGTCGTCATCGAATGCAAAGGCCGCACGGTACCCGAGGGCCTTACCGACGCTGTAGACCAGTTACGCCGTTATCATGATCAGCGCTACCACGATCTCGAAGTGGAAGAACACGAGGGCGCCCCTGCCCTGTTCTCTACCAATCAGTTTATGGTGGCCTCGAATTTTGACGATGCACGAGTGGGAACGATCGGTGCCGGATTCGGCCATTACCTGAATTGGAAAACTGTGGTGCCTCGGTCAGAAGCCGAGGTAGCAGAAAAGCTCGGTGTTAGTTCACTGTCCTCTCAACAACGGTTGATCGCTGGCATGCTGCCACCGGCCAATCTGCTCGATATCGTCCGCCACTTTATGCTGTTCATGAGCACGGGTGGCCAAACCATCAAACTCGTATGCCGGTACCAGCAGTACCGGGCCGTAACACTCGCCGTCCAGCGCCTGAAAACCGGCAAAACCCGGATTGAGGATGGCGAGCATGACCGCCGGGGCGGCATCATCTGGCACACCCAGGGCAGCGGCAAAAGCCTCACGATGGTATTCCTGGTTCTCAAGATGAGAACCGACCCGGAACTTCGCCGGTTCAAAGTCGTCGTGATCACGGATCGAAAGGATCTCCAGGATCAGTTGTCTGGCACTGCCACTCTGACCGGTGAAACCGTCAAGATCGCTAACAACACCGGCAAACTGAAATCACTTCTGGGGCAGCCCGGCCCGGGACTCGTTTTCGCAACCATTCAGAAATACCGTGAGCACGAGAGCGTTTCTGCCGCATACCCACCTCCCAAAGAGGAACGTGGGCTTGAGCTCAATCGCCGAGATGCGGCGGAAGAAACTGACAGCCAACCGGTAAAGCCCATTCCCGCAAAACCATTGGGGCTGATCAACGACAGCCCGGACATTCTGGTGATGATCGATGAGGCTCATCGGACCCAGGCGGGTGATCTGCACGCCAACCTACTGCAGGCTGTACCCAATGCTGCCCGAATTGGGTTTACGGGCACGCCCATCATCATGGGCAAGAAGAAGCAAACCAGCGATATCTTTGGCGAGTACATTGACCGCTACACCATCAAAGAAGCGGAAGAAGATGGCGCCACGGTACCCATCCTTTATGAGGGCCGAACGGCAGAAGGTGCCGTCAAGGAAGGCGCCAATCTCGACGATCTGTTCGAGGATCTATTCAAGGAGCGAACCAAGGATGAATTGGAGCTGATCAAAAAGAAATACGCGACCAAGGGCCAGATCTTTGAAGCACCCCTGCTCATCGAGGAAAAGGCCGCCGACATTCTCCGCCACTATGTGACCAACATTCTTCCGAATGGATTCAAGGCTCAGCTGGTCGCCTACAGTCGTCGCGCTGCAATCCGGTACTTGGAAGCACTCAAACAGGCCCGGTTGAAGCTACTTGAAGAGGCCATGGCACTGCCGGCTGAAGACAAGAACATCGCTGAAACCGACGTAATTACTCGACCACCGCGAGTCCAAGCGGCTATTAAAGCCTGGCAATACCGCGACCTGTTGCAGAAACTGGATTTTGCCGTGGTATTCAGTAGCAGCAACAACGATGACAGCGGCTGGGCGCAATGGAGTGACAGGGCTGAAATCGAGCACAACATCAGTCGGTTCAAGAAACCGCTGTTTCACAAAGATCCTGAAAAGGCGGACCCGCTAAGTTTCCTGATCGTCAAATCCATGCTGCTAACTGGTTTTGACGCCCCCATCGCGGGCGTGATGTATCTGGACCGGCCTATCCGTGAAGCGGAATTGCTGCAAGCAGTTGCCAGGGTAAACCGCACCGGCTTCGGTAAACGTTGCGGGATTGTGGTGGACTACTATGGCGTTGCCAATCACCTGAAAGAGGCACTTGCCGCCTACAGTGATGAGGATGTCGAAGGCGCACTGCAAAGCCTGAAAGACGAAATCCCGATGCTACGGGACCGCCACCTGCGTGTCGTCGATGTGCTGAGAAAACAGGGTGTTGATAGCCTGGAGGATGCAGAGGAGGCAGTTACGGCCCTGGGTGATGAGAGATTGAGAGCCGAGTTCATCGTTAAGCTGAAGGAATTCAACCGGACGCTGGACGACGTACTGCCCCGCCCGGAAGCGCTGGAATTTGTGAACGATGCAAAACAACTGGCCTACATTCACGCCCTGGCGCGAAATCGCTACAAAGACAGCCCGGAACTCGGCAAGGACATAGGCAACAAAGTCCGCAAGCTGATCGACGACTACATGATCTCTCTGGGCATAAACCCGAAGATTCCGCCGGTGCAATTAACCGACACCGATTTTGATCAGCACATAAGCCGGCAAGTCAGTGATCGAGCCAAAGCATCCGAAATGGAGCATGCGGTGCGCTCTCACGTGCGCAAGCACCTGGACGAAGACCCGGTGAAATACACCAAGTTAAGCGAACGCCTGAAGGAAATCCTGGAACAGCTGGATGGGCTCTGGCAGGAGCAAGTGGACGCGTTATCGAGTTTGGTCAAACAGTTGAAGGACGACGAAGCACCGGACGATGAACCGACGTCTGCCCTTCCCTCCAATCATCTACCGTTTTTGAGGCTGATGAGCGAAGTGAAATACGAAACCGATTCGGTCCCTGCAGCCGATGAGCAGGAGAGCCTGGAGCAAGCCACTGCATCAACCGTTCAAATTATCCAGGAAGAACTGCGAATCCCGGATTTCTGGAAACCAGCCCACCTGCCGGACCAGGAGCGTTTACGAGGCAGGCTGTTCGAAGAACTGTTCGAACTCGACTTATTCCCCATGGATAAACTGGATGGATTGCTGGACAAACTGATTGACCTGGCCAAAGCCAATCACAGCAAGTTGGTAAACGCGTGATAGAATTGCAGGTAGACGATCTGACTTTCGAGGTGCGCCAAAGCAAACGGCGAAAGACCCTGGAAATCATCGTAGATCGCGAGGGCGACTTGGTGATTGCCGCCCCCAAAGGTGTCGAAGATCAACTGCTCAAGGACTTCGTTCAAGAGAAAAAATTTTGGATCTACCAGAAGCTGGCAGAGAAAGCCGAGCTGCAAAAGCCTCAGCCTCGGAAGGAGTACGTGAATGGTGAAGGCTTCCTTTACCTGGGCCGGAGCTATCGCCTGAAACTCGTTGATGACCAGCAAACTCCCCTCAAGTTGGTAGCAGGTCGATTTTGCCTACGCAGAGACCTGCAGCCTGACGCAAAATTGCACTTCATTCACTGGTACAGCACCAAGGCCCAGATTTACCTGAACGAAAAAGTCCAGACACTCGCCGCACGTATGGGAGTGGAGCCAGCAGGCGTAAAAATCCAGGATCTGGGTTACCGCTGGGGCTCTTGCGGCCGGGGAAACCGCCTCTACTTCAACTGGAAGACCATCCTTTTACCGCGCGAGATTGTGGAGTATGTGGTGGTACACGAGCTGACGCATCTGCATGAACCGCACCATACGCCGCAGTTCTGGAAGCGCGTGGAGAGGGGATTGATTGAATACGAATGCCTTGCGATCCCTAAATACTATTAACTACAGCTAAAGCGTTGGCATCGCTGGTTTTTTCTTCAATGTATTTACGAATCAAGGAGCGATTCGATGAAATTATAGACGGCCATCTGGCATTCCATGCCTTATAGGCATGCCATGAATATCCAATTATTAACCTCTTACTCATTGTTTCCATCGATCGCAAAACAGCAGTCAAGTATACTTTTTCTATAGATGTTCCCTCTATCTCAAAAATAGTTCCCAGGTAAATAAGCCACTTCGCAAGATGCACATATTGATCCCAGGCATTGTCCTCAGTAGTAAGCTCGCGTTTGGAATCAATAATATCGCCTAGGACTTCAACCACTCTTTCGTTCTCCAGGCTTAAACCCTCTGCCGACAAGGAAGAAATTATTTTTGAAAAAGAGTCTTCGAGACTAAGGTAACTCTTTTTGAATGACCTACCCTCATAAACAACTTTCCTAATGCTTTTTATCGACCTTTCAACAATGCGTTCTACTCTAGGTATTGTCTCATTCAACTCCTCAAAGAAATCATGAACATCAAGACCATCAATAACTCTTATCCCGTAACAATGAGAATAGTAGTCTTTTACATGTTGGTCTACTGAAGACCTAGCAACGAGAAAAATATTGCTTCCCACAACATGGCTTTTCGAAAAGCCTTTATAGTCGCTCATTATTGCTTTTAGGTTGGTATCACCGAGAGAGTAACCCAATATAACGACAGTATTCTCGTGCAAAACTGTGCTTAACTTTCTCGAAAAATATGAATGATTATTTATAAAATTAAAATAGTCATCGGACGTTAGAACCATATTTTGCGGAGAATCTACCGATCCATGGACATGATAGACTTTAACGCTCGCGGGCGATTTGGGAATTGGCAACCCGGGCGCTATTGAGTGGCACTCATTGTCGGACGTAAGTTCTTCTGCGAGCTTATCGTAATTTGTGGTGACAACTCTAAACGCTCTTGAAGAAAAAAACTCACTAAGATGGTCGTTATCGCCTTTTAGTTTAATTCTTGAAATTATTTTAGAAACCTCATCGTAAATGCTTTTTCCATACGAATTTAGTTCAATTGAAATCACCTGAGCTGCCTCTTCCAGACTCAAGGGGCTAACCTTCCCTTCTGGGAACAAACCATTTCTTAAACCATCCTCGTTTGGAAGTAATCCACAAACTTCCTCAAGAAGACCCTGCCAGCTCGGTGCAGAATTATCGGAGGCAGCTTTTGAAAACCCTGTTCCCGTAAAAAAACATAGCCTATTCGATGCAGCCGCATAGGCTATTTCAAACATCTCACTCAATTTTTATCACCTTAGTTTTAATGGAAAAGCTCAGATTACGCATCAGCGGCAGGAGCGCCTGATCATTTAGAAATTATTCCAAGTTCGTCTGTTTCATTCTCGGAATATGGCGAACTACCTCGACGACCTCATAGCGACTATTAGTGAATATTCCGGTATCTTCGTCTCGCGTTTGATAGATCTTCAGCTTAACTTCTACGGCATCCCCTGGAGCAATCATTATTTTGTGGGCGAAAAAGTCATCAAAGAACTTTTCGTCCAAGACCGGTGCTGATATTTTGATGCCGCGCCAGACGAACTCCCATTTTCTATTCCCGCGCTCCAGAATCGCGCGCAGGATTTGCAAGTCGGCGGGTTCTACGACAGTCCTTTGGTTGTCCTCTAGTTGTGGTGGCTCAGACAACAGGTGGAATCGTTCACGCGGTATCAGTATGGCAGGGAAATCGTCATTAAAATTTGGGCAAAATCCCAGCCCTGTGACATTCTTGTCTCTTTCTACAGCTTGGAATGTTTTCCCAATGCTTCGAGTGAACTTCTCTGATTTTTCCAGCTCCTTCACTCTCTCATGAACTTCTCTAGGAACGACAACCCGTTTACCTCCCTGCTCCACAACCACCTCATCGGTGTTCACTGTTACATTCACATCATTATCAGGAGCGAGAGTGTTCTCATAAACGTACGTCGCGATGATGCTGAAAGCTACCGCCTTGAGGTTTTCCGCCGAAAATAGGTTGGATGCGCCGCTGTATAGAGCACGAACATGTGCCTTGAAACTACCCTCACCAAATGCCTCAACGACAACTTCAACATCGTAACCGGGGTTTACCAGGGAGTTTGCTGCTTTTACCGCATCTGCGAGGGAGACGAGCGAGGAAGCCAAGGTGTATGCATTTATTCGTCTCGGCTCTCCGCTAAAATAAACGACAAAATCTGTCTCAAATTCCCTTACATCCAATACCTGCACGGTAACTCCCTTTTTTCAAATAACACTTAAGCATTTAAAGGTCGTGCGTAGCATGGCCTTTAAATATGCGTTGGACCAAACCGCTGCCACCTAGGCCACCGGGCAACGTATACGGTTAAAATAAAGATTGGACGGATGATGGAACGTCAACCCGAGTGGGCAACAAGCACGCTCACAGAAACTGTGTATCGTCCTGATGGTCATCATAAAATGCCTCTTCCCTGAGTATTTCGGGTCAGACTACCCGGCTGATTCTTTAATTTCCAGCCATAACCCGGACGAAGCCCAGCCCCTCCGGAAATGTAACGCTCGCTGGTAACCGCCAGTAACAGCGGCTACCCCGTCACTCCCACTCCATACTTGAAACCGGGTAATTAGTTCCGTTTCTTCCAGTTGCAGGGTCTTATGACGCTCCGTCCTCCCAGTAATCCCTGTACCTGAGCTTGATCCGGTTACCTGCCTGTGACCGTTGCTGATGGCAATGCGATGAGTGTAACGGGCCAGGTAATTCACCACTTGCTCCGCCTAGTTTAGGCAGCGTCGGGCGTACCCCCTTTCTACGTCACTTCGTTGAACAATTCATCGATAGAACCCGGTTCTATGAGCCTGTGCAGCTCGCCAGTCCTAACAGAGCTTCTGAGAACCCCCGCCTTTCGGCCGCGAAAACAGCTGGACAGTGCCCTCACCGGGAACAGGTACTAGTGCATGGAATGATGCCATTGTCCCCTTTAGTGAGCCCACCGCCCGAAATCAGGCAATGCACGTAAAAATGGCAACTCGGGTTCTATCTCCAGGCATGAACGACGGCTATCATGCCCGGCTCTCCCTTCAAATGCCTGGTTTCAGGCAAACGCTGAGAAAAAAATAAACTGACATAGGCGAGTGACCCCGGTGGGTCACTCGCCTACCTCTATCCTGAAGCCGACCGATTTATGTCTAGATCTTTCCTCAGCTTTGAGACTACCGTGGAAGTACCCGGCGCGCCCTCCGCTGTATTAGCTGGAAAAAATTCTTCCACCAGCTGACTCATCTCATCGTCGTCATACTCAAACAACGCATTCCCAAATCCCTTGCCAGCCGCCGCATCCAGCGCGGCCTGGTCAATGCCCTCCTCTGCCACCTTGTTGGCTGTTTCCTTCGCTTCTGCCACCGCCTCCTGCAATGACAACCCTTCCTTGATCACCAGATCCACATAGAAAATGGGCGTTCGCCGGCTCTGCGTCGTGCTTTTACCCCTTAGCTTCAGCTCCAGCGGCATGTAAGCCAGCAAACCGCCGGACACCGCCTGGTAATAACTCAGCCGGGCCGCAAGCGTTCGGATGCTGTTGTAACCGGTTGTGCGGAAGATGAAGGTACCAAGATCGTCGTCGTCACCGATCTTCACGTTCAGACGGCCGTAGGGCTTGCACAGGCCACCTTTGCCGAACTCGCACAACGTTGGCCCAGGGCACGGCAAGGACTGCACACCGGATTGCGTCAGGCGCTTGCAGGTATCGCCGTTCCCCACACACATAGGCCGCCCGCTTTTGCGGTCGAACATGGTGTATTCAGCACGCAGATTTAGATCCGCCTCGTTAAACAGCATGCGTACCGGAATTGTTCGCAGCTTGCTGTTGGGCGCGTCCTTTCTCAGCTCTTCATCCAGGGGGTGCAGCACCCAGCCATCCTTTTCCTGGATCTGAGAGGTAATAGTGAATTGATTGTCTTTTTGTGGCAGCCGGATGCCGTTTTTCTCAACGACCCGACCAATACTGATGCGCCCCAACACGGGAGGCGTGATGGCTAACCCTTTAATCATGGTGATTCTCCTAAAAAAGGGCCACGGGGCACTCGTTACACCTGCGTGGCCAAGGGGACATTAGGCATGGATCAGAAACCGGCGACTGCCCGGTTTGGTGAGGGGATACTGCTCCAGCAATTCCGGCTGGTTTTTCAGTAGCTGTTTGACGTTGAGCCCCACGGAATCCTTGCTCCGTTTCCAGCTCACGCTGCCACCCGGGAACGTGGCCTTGGAGGCCTCGCCCATGTGGCTTTGAATGCGCTGCTTCAGATGGGATTCAGTGGACTTGAGGGTTTCCATTTCTGAGCGAATCGCCAGCAGTTCGCTGAAAGCATCGGACAGCTCCTTGCTCTCACTGAAGTCCAGGGTCTCGCCTTGGTCTTCAGGATAGAGATGGCGCAGCGCACGTTCTGCCGACGCCGTGCCATCCACCGGGGGTGGCGTATCCGTTTCCACGTAATCCCAGAACTGGCGTTCCAGTGTGATCAACGCTTCGATTAGCTCTTCGTTTCGCTCGATTCGGAAGATCTTGAGTGACTGGCCACACAGCAACACACAGACATCCGCAGCCTGCTTGCCCGTGACTGCCAGCTGGTGCTGAACTTGGCACTGGATGTAGTCGGGCACACCGCCTTTCCAGAGACGTGCCCCAAACTCACCAGCGGTTTTGCATTCCAGAACTTGCACTTCGTCATCAGCCACCACGGAATAATCCAGGTTGGCCAACATCCAGTGCTTGTCTGGATCAGGATGCTGCAGTACCGCATTCACTCGCCGGACCTTGCGGCCTGTTTGTCGGCTGTACTGCTCAGCCACAATGGGTTCCAGGATATGCCCCCAATAAACCGGTGATTCCGGATCATCCGAGTCCGGCTTTGGCATACCGGCATCTCGACCGGTTTTGACCATCCAGAGCTCCAGTTGAGACTGGTATGGGTTCATGCCCACCGCTGCCGCAGCATCACTGCTGCCAATGCCTTGTTTACGGACCTTCAGCCATTCGTCACGGCTGAGGCCTTTGGTTGAAACCAGCCGCAGTGCTGGCCGTTGCTTCTGAATGACGTTTGCGCTCATGCCCATGGTGTTTTCCTCCAGACATAAAAAAAGCCCACCAGAGCTCGAGGCTCCGGTGGGCTTTATGGCGGTTTTAGGGTTTTGAGATAGAAGTCAGGCTACAAGTGACATGGCCTGCTCGAGTGCGCGGTTTTTGATGGAAGCACCATTACCAAACCAGGCGGAATCAAGCCGGTGGTCAACGGTTTTGGCACGGCGTTGATGGTCAATGAACTCAGTGACTGCGTTCAGCAATCCATAGGCAGTGCCGTCCGACGATGCCAATGTGGCGCCCATGCCCTCCCCTTCATACAAGGACAGGGCCTTGGCCATGGACCGTTCGTTGGTTTTGCCAACACCGGTACCGGAATCGTCCGTGAACACCTTCAGGAAGTAACTCCTGGCCTCAGTGGCTTTCACCTTCCGCTCACTCAGGGTTTTCAGGCGGTACATGAAGTCATCCCACGCGGAGACGGAAATGCCGAGTTGCTTCTTCACCAAGTCCGCATCGAACGCCGTGTTGTGCTTCACCTTCACAGCATTGGCCGTGGAATCCTTCAAGGCCACAGCCAGGGTGTTGTTACACACCACCCGAATACTGGTGAATTGAGCCGTAGTAGCCATGGTGCCATCACAGGCCGTGGCCAACAGGACGTAGGCGTTGGTTTGGTCATTGCCTTTCAGCACGCCCGATTGACCGGTGCGGGCCAGCGCCCACATTTTTCGACCACCTTTCAGGACACCTGCTGTTTCCAGCTCAAAGCCGGAGACCTCGGTGAGATCCCGGTAGAACTCCAGTATTTCTTCCGGCTGCACCACCTTGAACCTGTTACCGACGACAGACAGCGGCGCTTTGGTATCCGAGCGATACAGCACCTTGGAATCCGGGTAGGACAAGATCTCGCCCAGCGGGCTTCCGGCATTAGTCACGTAGCGAACAGGGCTTTCCTGGATCTGCCAGTCGAGGCCGGCCTGCCTGGCCCAGACTTCGAGTGGTTGATTGGAGGTGAGTTCATTCCCCAGGCCATGCCAAGGGGTTTGGCCAACGTAGGCCATTTGCTCGATCAGATGAGCCATGGGGTTACTCCTTAGGGAATTTTGAGGTGGGGTTATCGGTGGTCTCGTCTTCCGGGTCAGGTTCGATGCTGAACGAATGACCACACTCCAGGCAGCGGTAATTATCAAGCACGACTTCATCGAGCACATCGCCCAGGATGATGCCAGCGGAGACACCGGTGACACCGCCCAGCAAACCGCCGATCACCGCACCACCGATACCACTCACCGGGCCAGCCATCGCTCCAACGACAGCACCTGTTCGAGCACCTGCAATTGCGGAGGCGTAGCCGCCATACACGCCAGCGGCAGCACCGACCACGCCAGCCGCCTTTTTTCCGTAGTTGTTCCTGCCAATCCGGGTGGACAGGCATCTGGGGCATTGTTCGGACATTGGAATTACCTCTGTGAATTGGGAGGGAAGGCACCGTTGGTGCCTTGGTTCACAGAGGTGATATAGGTTTGAGATTAGTTCGAATAACGATGCCTGGCAGGGCCGCACCGAGGCGGATGAACTGATGATCCTGAACCTGGGACAGCACTCCAGACCGCGCCCATTGTATTGCCCTGGTGGCCACATTGGTCGCAAAGCGAACATTCAGGAAGGTTCATGAGTTTTGGTCCAAGTGGTTTTTTCGAGTCTTCGGGCATTTGGAATGGAACTTTCTGGTGCTATCCAAAATGCCCGAAGACTTGACCATTGAATT
>Ga0208670_100181_pt1 | contig 20733 bp, 24 predicted proteins | sample 24BtaG_FD_184098 | JGI IMG/M metagenome (GOLD analysis project Ga0208670, IMG submission 184098) | Marine viral communities from Cariaco Basin, Caribbean Sea - 24B_WHOI_OMZ_CsCl (SPAdes) (version 2) | ecosystem: Environmental > Aquatic > Marine > Oceanic | place: Caribbean Sea: Cariaco Basin...
CTATCAATCATTACGGCAGAAGCAAGTATTATGGGGAACTTGCCCTGCATTATTATCCGAATAAATATATCCTGCGCATGTCTTGGGCTATGGGTGGTGGCCCAAAGCTTGATAAGAAGTTCGTTAATCTCATATATCAGCAAGTCAAGAGGGGTAAGAAGATGATTTACGCTGTTAGCGATAAGATAGGTAGTCCTACTTATACCCGGGATGTTGCAAAAACAATCAAAAATTTTCTTGAAAACAAAGTGCCTTATGGGATTTACCATGTGGTAGGCAAAGGTGCTGTAAGTAGATACGACATTGCAAAAGCTATTGTTGAAATTATGGGCGAAAAGGATACTGAGGTAACTGCTGTTCAAAGCAAGGTTTTTGATAGCAAATACTTTGCGCCGAGAGCAACAAACGAAGGTATGGTTTCGATTATGACGCCGCCGTCAGCAAGTTCAATGCGGGATTGGCGCGAAAGCTTGGAAGATTACCTGAAGGAATATTATAATGATTGATTGGAACATACAGCTTGTTTTGGGAATATCGGCGATTACTTGGCATTACTCTTTGTTGTGCGGGTTTATTTCAGATGACCATGCCGTAATTGAGCGCAGGAAGGATATTATCCCGGAAGGCGAAAAAACTCCAAAGAAGGAAAATCATTGGCTCAAGGTGCTGAACGATGGGCCTGTCATGTATTATCTGAATAAAGCTTTATGGGCAGTATTTGGGCAAACGCCTTTTGGGTGGCATTTATTTAATTATTTGCTGCACATGCTTAATACTTATCTTTTCTATCTTGTGGCAGCAAAGCTGATCGGGCCGACTGCCGCTATACCTGCAACGCTTCTCTGGACAACCAATCCTATGCAAAATCAAATAGCGGTTTGGTGTAGCGGCCGACCGTATGGGATATCAACCTGTCTTGCGCTTGTGTCTATATTGCTTTGGGATAAGCTTTATGTTGTGTTGCCACTTTATATCTTGGCAACTATGACGAGCTTATCGGTGTTTTTTCTGCCTGTGCTTATTAAGATAATGCAACCTACTGCGTGGCAACCTACTTTATATCTTATTATTATGCTTTGTATGATGGGTTGGGGTGTTTGGAAGTTCAAGCAACGCTTTGGCACAGGCGCTTTAATTTTAGATCGCACGCACTACCGGTTTAATAAGCGCAGGTTTACGAACTTGGCGAGGGTGTATATATATTATGCCGGGATAACAGCTTTTCCGGTAAAGATGGGATGGTATCATGAAGGTGGCTTCAGGTTTAACTCCGCATGGGACGGTTTCAATGCTTGGGCCTTAATGGGATATGGTTTGGCCGCTTGGCTTGCAACAAAGGGCGTGGCCGGGTGGTGGTATCTGCTGGGTATGCTTCCGAACATGAATATATTGGCCACCAATTCCTATTTGCAGGACAGGTATGTTTATTTTGGAAGCATGGGCCTTGCGCTTGTGGCGGCGCCTTATGTCGTAGTCCATCCGGAAATCTTCGTTGCCATAATAGCGATATACGCTTCAAAGGCATACACATACAGCAGGCACATGGTTAATGACGAAAAGCTCTACCGGGAGAATTGGCGTAACCATCCGAGAAGTGATTACGGCTTGAACAATTTGGGCTTTTTCCTGATACATCAAAACAGGTTTGAGGAAGCGCGGGTTGTTATCAAGCGGGGCATAGACCTTGACAATCAGAATAAGCTGCTCTGGTATAATTTGGGCGTAACATGGGCGGCCACAGGCCACTTGCAGACTATCGAAGGCAAGAATAGATTTTTGCGGGCATTGGATTGTTGGAAGATGGCGTTGCAGATTGAGCCGCGTTGGAAGAAGCCGAAAGACGATCTTGACTTGCTTATTAAATTCTTAATAGATAATAAAGTATTAACACAGAAAAAAGAAGAAGCAGCACCGGGAACGCCGGAAGTAAGTGTGCCGGTGGCGGAGAAGAAATGACAATTCCAACGCCTAAGCTCTGCGCAGTAGTTTTTATAATGGCGCTTGTGGCGGGTGGCATAATAGGTTTTTATTTTAAGATGAAAGGACAGGAAGATGACAAAGACACCTAAAAATCCCGGTGCGTTCGGCAAGCAACCGGAAGTCGTAGTAAAGCAGAACAAGAAACGCAATTTGAAAATCAATAAATACAGGCCGCCTGTGCCGGTGCAGGAACGCATGATTTCCAAAGACAAGCACAGGGAACACAAGAACCCGATTATAAGGTTTTTTAAAAAGTTTTTCATGGGAGAGGGCTACTAATTGGAAGCTAAAACCGCATATCAGCTAACAGAAGATGAGGTCAAGCTGCTTGAAGTGCATAGGCAGATAAAGGATCATGGCTTCGGGGAGTATTCTGTTAATTTTAGCGAGATACGCTTTGAGTATAAGACAAGGATATATATTCGGGCCGGTAAGAGTTGGATTTTCTTTATAGACAAGCCGATACCGGGCGCAGATAAAAAGGGGATAATATGAGCAAAGTTAGCTGGAATATAATTAAACCCACAGGATTTTGTTGGGATTGCGGCCGGCCCTGCGAGATTGGAGAGCTTTTTTGTTGCGAGAAGTGCGGAAAAAGGTATAAGCAGAAGCATGTAGGATGGCTGAAATCAATGGGGCTTGACTAAATAATAACTGTGAATAACCTGTGGATAAGTGGTTTACTCTAGAGTTACTCTTGACCTACTCTCGACTTACTCTCCCACAAGTAAAGTAAAGTAAAGTAAAGTAAAGTAAATAACAGCCCAAAAAACGGCCTGTTGTTAAATGAAATTGATAAGGTAGAAAAAACAAAATGGGTAAGGGTGATAAATATAGGCCTGTGGATAACTCAAAGTTTGACAAAAACTATGAGGCCATAAAATGGACGCCGAGAAAGCGTTTAAAAGTTAAGCGCAAAGAAAAAAACTTGACTTTTAAAAATTATATGGTATTATTTATAGCAATAGTAGGCGCAGCGTAAGGCCCGGAACAAACAAACGAAGTAAAGAACTCAAAGAGAGTTGACGCACAGATGAAGTGCGCGCTCTCTATTTTTTTTGAAAGGTGGCTGGCGATGGACACAGAGGCGAAAATTCAAGTTAGATATATAGATATAAAAGTTTTGCGGCCTGCTGAATATAATCCTCGCCAGCTTACCGATAAGCAGTTTAAAGATTTATCTGAAAGCATTAAACGCTTCGGCCTTAAAGATCCTCTTATTGTAAACCAATACCCTGCCAGAGAAAATATAATCATAGGCGGCCATCAGCGTTGGAACATAGCGCAAAAACTTGGATATACAGAAGTGCCTGTCGTTTTTGTAAATTTGCCACCGGAAAAAGAGCAGGAATTAAATCTGCGGTTAAACAAAAACTTGGGTAGTTGGGATATAGACTTATTGGCGAATTTTAACGAGGACTTGCTTAAGGATGTAGGATTTGACAGCGAGGAGCTTGATAAGATATTCCAGTTGGATAAAGATGAAGAAGCTGATGATGTTCCAGAGGTTAGGCAAGAAACGGATGTTAAGCTTGGAGATATATATCTTCTTGGTAATCATAGACTTATGTGCGGAGATGCAACGAAAAAGGAAGATGTTGAAAAGCTAATGGCAGGGCAGAAAGCGGATATGGTGTTTCATTCTCCGCCGTATAATGTGGGGCATAATTTAGGGTATAAAACAACGAGTAAATATATTAGTAGTGATGATAATTTACCGAATTATCAAGATTTAATAAAGTATTCAACATTAATTGCGCTGGATATTGCAAAAGAAGTTTTTGTTAATATTCAACTATTAGCGAATAATAAACGAGAAATATTGAGGTGGCTTGGCGATTTATCTGGTTATTTTAAAGATATATTTTATTGGAAAAAATTGCAGGTTGCACCTGCAATGGCTGAGAATGTAGCTAATTCACAAGTTGAGGTAATTATTTTATTGGGCAAGGAAAACTCTCGGAGATGGGGCAATAAAAGGTTTAGAGGTAATTTTTCAAATTATATAGAAACAGATAGTGCGAGTAGAGAAAATATAAATACAAAAATTCATAATGATACATATCCTCTTGAGTTGCCATTAAGATTTATAGATCATGGTTATAATTATGGTTCAATAGTTGTTGATTTATTTGCTGGAACTGGAACAACTGCAATAGCTTGTGAAAAAACAAATCGTAAATGCTATATGATGGAGATAGACCCTCTGTATTGTCAGGTTATAATTGACCGATGGGAGAAATATACAAACCTTAAAGCGGAGAAGATATAATGGTTTGGATAAAGATGTGTGGTGTATGGTTGTTGGCTGATTGCATTTATAGCGTATTCTCATATCCAAGTGAGAGTTGGGTAAAGTGCCACAGTATTAGAATAGTGCGCGGCATAATTGGTTTAGCAATGATGTTTTTTACATAATGATTGGACAAATAAACATGTATAAGAAACGAGAGAAAATTAGGGTAGTTATCGGCGAGATTAAGAACAATATGCGCAAGCTTCGCTGGGCGATTAAAACGGCGGGGATGAGCAGGGCGATGTGGTATAACTGGGAAGTGGCAAATCCTCGATTAAAGAAACTCCGGGTAGCGGCACAGAAGTTATGCGAGGAAGACAGGACGGAAGCGGTTGAGGATGCGAATTTCAAGTCAGCGCTTTCAGGAAATGTTGCGGCACAATGTTTTTATCTTCGCAATAAATTGGGTTGGTCGGATAGCGCTTTAATACACAATAAAATCATAAACACAAACGCAATGGTAGGTGGCAGCAATGGCAAGCTCTCTGATACAGACAAAGCCAAACAAGGAGAACTCTCAAAAAAGCTCGACAGATATTTCTCGAATTAGTTTCCCGCATTTCTTTTTTAATGTTTTTATGTTGGGAGTATGGAAAGTTGACGGAATATTCGAGTTCGGGCATCACCTTGTCGAGTGGGGATGGCGTTTGCAGAAACACGATAAAACAGCAACGATTGCGCCAAGATATCATTTAAAAACAACGGTTATTCTTGGATACCTTGCGTGGAAGCTTTACCAATGCATGGGCCGCTTTAGCGAGTGGATATTTATGGGTTATAACGAAGCACTTGCTGGGCATCACTTGAAGAGATTAAAAAGGTATATTGCTGAAATCCCTGAATATTTTAATAGCTTCCAATCCAAAACCAATGCTGATACTATTCTGCACTATACCCATGACGGCTGCGAGTTTATCTGCGAGCCGCAGGGGCTTTTCTCATTTAAAAGAGGTTACCATCCGAAGGGCCTTATCTGTGATGACATACTGCGTGATCCGGAAGTTAAGCTTGACATATCACAGCTTAAAAAGATTGAAAGCATATTCTTTGAGCAGATTATGTCAATGCCTACCGAAGAATTGCATGTTGTCGGGACGCCGCAAGACCAAGAGGACTTATTCACGAGATTAGAGCATACGCCGTCTTTTAATGTTAAGCGTTATGACGCTGAAGTTGACAGCGCAAAAAAAATTGCTTTGTGGCCTGAAATCTGGGGCTGGGAAAAGCTCATGGACAAAAAGGCCGAACTTCGGGAAAGGGCATACAATAAAGAGTTCCGATGCCGTCCGGCTCGCAGCGAGGAAGGTTATTTTTCGGCAGAGGAAATTGACGCAATTATAAATTCGAGGTTAAAAAACTATGGATATAAAAAAGAGCCGAAGCTCAACGGTTATTCTTACGGCGGATTTGATATTGGCAAAAAACGGCATCCATCACATATATCGATATTCTGCGAAGGTAGGCGCGGAAAGTTGTATCAGGTCGCTTCTATCTGGCTGGATGGGTGGGATTATACTCGACAGCTTGACATCTGTAAACAAATCATTGGAAATTTTAAAGTTCAACGTATTTATTACGATGATACGAGAGCCGAGTTAGAGGGTTTCAGGGAACGCGGCGAGCTTCCGCCGGAGATGCGGGGAGTGAACTTTACTCAAAAAGAAAAGTATGAAATGGCCGCAATGTTTGAGAAAGCAGTCATAGGCAAGCGATTAGCGCTATTAAGAGATGAACGCCAAAGGCGTCAAATACTAACAGTCGATAACGATTTGCGGGGCGTGGAAACTTCTGAGGGTCATGGGGATAGCTTCTGGAGCAATGCTCTTGCCATGAAGGCGGCACAACCCACGATGGAAAACATAAGGATAATTTAAAATGGGCTTATTTAAAGACTTGAAGTTTTTTATGGATTTCAGGAAGCTTGAGAAGCAGATTGGCAATGTCAACATAAGCAAAAACCCGCTTGTTCATTTGATAGGCGGGGAAAAGAGCTATGGCAAAGCAGCGCCGCACGACTTTAATAACTTCGTTGAGAACTTTAACTCATGGGCATTTGCTTGCGGTTATCGTAATGCTTTCAGCTTGGCTAAAGTTCCTTTGAAGCTTTACAAGCGTGTTGCGGCTGGCGGAGAAACCGAGCTTGAAGAAATCACTCAACATGTATTCCTTGATATGATGCGTAATGTCAATCCTTACTTCAATCAGTTTGAGCTTAAAGCGCTTACCTCGCTATTCCTTGACAGCACAGGTAATGCTTATTGGTGGGTTGTCAAAAACCAATTAGGTGTTCCGACATATCTTTGGAATATCCCGGCTAACTGGATGAAGGTTGTTCCAAGTGAGGAAGAATTTATTGCCGGTTATATAATGACAGTTCCGGGTAGGGGCACAAGAGTTCCTTTTCCAGCAGATGAAATCATACATTTTAAGTTCCCGAGCATATTTAGTTTATATTATGGCTGCCCGCCAATGTATGGCGCGGCTTATGATGTTGATTTGAACAAAGAGGTTAAGACTTACGGCATAAACTTCTTTATGAATAACGCACAGCCAAGTGGCGTATTGCAAACCGAGAATACCCTTACCAAAGAGAGTTACGAACGCCTGAAGCTTGCATGGGATTTAAAATACAAAGGCAGTAAAAACGCAGGCAAAATGGCGATACTCGAAGCTGGATTGAAATATCAAAAAGTGGGCGACAGCCTAAAGGACATGAAGCTTGCTGACACAAATCGAGAAATCAGGGACAGCATATTGGCAGCGTTCGGAGTGCCGGCCTCAAAGCTTGGATTGGTTGAGGATGTCAACCGGGCTAACGCTGAAGCAAACGATTATACCTACCAAAAAGAAACCATACTTCCGAGATTGATACTTATAGAGGAAAAGCTCAATGAGAAGCTTTTGCCAATGTATGACGCCGGGCTTGTTTGCAAGTTTGACAATCCAGTTCCGGAAGATAAAGAATTCCGCCTTAAAGAGCAAAGAGAACATATCCATACCGGTTACAGCTCGATTGACGAGGAAAGGCAGAATGACGGCCTTGATCCGCTTGATTTGCCAGAAACCGAAGTTCCTCTTATTCCGTTTAATCTTACGCCTGCAGGAACGCCTGTTGAGCCGATAGACAACCCGCCCGAAAAGGCAATTATGGAGAAGTCGGCCCGAAGACGCAAGAAATGGGAAATGTTTGCAACGATGATAGCGCCGCAGGAAAGAATGTATGCCGCAACGATGAAACGCTTCTTTGCTTCGCAACGCAGGCAGGTTGAAACCAATATAAATAAGTTAAGAAGCATAAAAGATTATAAAGTTAAAGACGGCATTGATGCTGATATAATGTTTCCGATAAATGAGGAAAACGAACGCTTGAGAGAATACTCCTTGCCGCATATTGACGAGGCATACACAAGCGGCTTGCGGTTGGGCTTTCAGGAAGTCAACGCTACGATTGATTTTACTGTATTAAGGCCAAACATAATCCGGGTTGTTAATGAGAGAGTTGGCTTTGTAGCCGAAAAGATAAATGCCGGGACTGCCGAACTTTTAGCAGATGCCATAAACGAAGGGATTAAGCGTGGCGAGAGCATGGACTTAATAGCACAGCGCATACAGGGCGTTTATGATTTCTGCGAGGACTATCGTTCAATGAGAATAGCTCGGACAGAAGTTGTCGGCGCAACGAATGTTGGACAGTTAGACGCTTATGAAAAAAATGGTATTGAGCATAAAGAGTGGCTTACGGCCCGCGATGAAAGGGTAAGGGATAGCCATTTAATAGATGGGCAAACAGTAGAGGTTGCAGGACAGTTCAAACTTAACTCCGGCGTGCTAATATCTGCGCCGGGAGATAGGGCGGGCAACGCGCCGGCAGGAGAATTGATAAATTGTCGCTGCACCGTTGCCGCCGTAAGAAAAAAGAAGGAGTGATTTAAAATGGACAAAAGATATAGTGTTATAGATAGTGCAGTAAAAAGCATAGACGAGAAGGAACGAACTCTAACAGCGCTTGTAAGCACTAATACCCGCGACCGGATGAACGAGGTTTTAGAGCCGAAGGGTGCTGATTTGAGCAAGTTCAAGAAAAACCCGGTTGTGCTATTTGGTCATAGATACAGCGAGCCGCCTATTGGTAAGGCCCTATGGATAAAGAAAACGGCCGAAGGTATATTGAGCAAGGTGCAGTTTGCTACAAGCCAATTTGCGCAGGAAGTGTTTGATTTATACAAGGGTGGCTTTATGAACGCCTTTAGTGTGGGTTTTATCCCGAAGAAGTGGGTTGACGGCGAAGGCGACAAAGAGCCAAGCACTACATATACGGATTGGGAACTGATAGAATATTCCGCCGTTCCTGTGCCGGCAAACCCGGACGCTTTAGCTTTGGCATTGAGCAAGGGCGTTGTGAAGGACAAGAAGCTTAAGGAAATCTTTGAAACTCAAGAGGAAGCCATTAAGAAACTTGGTGATGATGACGATGAAAAGCCGGATGGAGAGCCGCCGGATACAAGCGAACAGGAAGCGCTCCGGGCTGATTTAACGGAAACTAAAGAGCAAAATTCAAAATTACTTGAACAGATAGAAGCTCTCGGGAAACAAATTAACGAGTTAAAATGGAAACTGTATTCACAAAGCATTGTTCCGGAAGCCAAGCCAAAGACTTTATCGGAGATGACAGGAGATGAACTCATAAAGACAATAAATGAGCAAATTGCCGGAGTTATCAGAGAAGTTACGGGCAAGGTAAGCTGAACAATATTAAAAACAAAGGAGAAACTAATGTTAACAAGAGAAGAATTTGAAAAACTGCCAAAAGAGCAGCAAGAAGCACTTTTGAAGAAGATGGAAGATATTAAGAAGGAAGTTAAGGATAACAAGGATGCTGACAAGCGTGATTTGAAGCAGCTTTCGATGGACGACCTCAAGGGGATAATCGACAGCACAGTTAAAGCGGCGATTAAGCCCTTGACGCAAGTTGACAAGAAGCATTTTGCGTTACCCGGCGCTGATACAAACCTTCCGAATACTCCCGAAGGTAAGTTTGTCAAGACCTTGCAGTTTCTAAAAGCAATGGTAGTTGGTGATGTTCAGACAGCAAAAAAGATGTCCGAAGAAGTAAGGATTAAGGCCAATCTTTCAGAAGGAACGACAACGGCCGGTGGCTTCCTTGTTCCAGAGGAATTTGCCGCAGAGATTTTAAGGTTAGCGCCGACTTATGGCGTAGTAAGGCGTGATGCAAGGCATATACCTATGCGAACCGATGTATTGAATGTTCCGGCAGCGGGAACTACTGATTTGACGGCGCATTGGACAAATGAAGCTTCGCAGATATACACAACCGATCCAAACTTCCGTCAGGTTACTTTAACCATCAACAAGCTTGCATGTATCCCGAAGGTAACTCCTGAATTGCTTGCGGACGCAAATGTTGATGTAGTAGGTTATATCGCCGAGCTTGCGGCAGAGCAATTTGCCAAAGGCGAGGATACGCAGGGCTTGGTCGGAGTTGGAAGCCCATTCACCGGTGCAATTAACGCGACCGGCGTTCCAACAGCGCCGCATGCAGGCGGAACAGGGTTTGAGTGTTTAAGCTATCCTGATTTGGTTAGGATACCCGGTTTCACCTATGCGCAAAGTTTGCCAAATGCAAAATACTACTTCCACAGAACTATGATTGCGCACATCAGAAGCTTGATTACAACCGCAGGCGCGCCAATCATGCCGGCAACGGCGAACTCGGTGGCAGGTTATCCGATAGTTTCAGCAGAAATACTGCCCGGGGTAGGACATACTGCATATCAAACCGATGCAACGACCTATGCGTTGTTCGGAGATTTAAAGAAGGGCCTTCTATTCGGCGAAAGAGGAACTGTTGAAATGACTATCGGCCGGGAAGGAACTGTTTTAAGCGATAACTTGTTTGAGAAGGACATGCTTGCTTTAAGATTTATTGAAAGAGTTTGTATGGGCGTTGCTTTGCCTTCTGCCTTCTGTGTAATAAAATCTTAATTTGCGTGGTAGCTTATTAAGGTGAGGGTTGGGCGGCGTATCCCTGACCGGGCCGCCCTTCTCTTAAATTAAGCGTCAGGAGTAAGGAACAACAAATGCGACAATGGCCAGATATTACTGATTATAGGCCGCTTTTAGTTGGAACAATTGGTGCGGCAGCTAGCGCAACGGCTTGTGGTGATGCCATTGATGTAAGCCCATTTGCTGATATTATGGCAATATTGACTTACTCGGTAGTGGGCGGAACAGGCGGCGCGGCAGGAACGGCTTCAACAGGGAAACTTGAACTGCGTTTCCAAGAAGGCGATGCGGCAGCAGATACCGGTGGCAGCATGACGGACATTACTGATGGGATGATAATGGGAAGCTTTAAGGTTAGCTGCGGAACAGGCATGGCCCCGACCAATCCTGTTTTGTATTCGACTGTATGCTATGAGAGGTTGAACGATAGCAACAGGAAGCGTTATGTTAGGCCTATTGTAACAATGGTGGGAACAGCGGGTATTGAGTTTGCATATTCTGTCGGTGTAATTTTAGGGCGTCCGAGAGATACCCTGTATATTACGCACCCTACTACCATTACGACAACCAATGCTGAATATTCACAAGCGATAATCTAAACAAAGGCGGGGTAACTCCCGCCCGGAATTATACTATTATGAGTAAACAATTATCTTATGTTAATCGTCAAATAACCCACAAACATACAAGGTGCAAAAATGTTAGTAAGCACAAGTGCGATAAGAAGTTGGCTCGGCCTCGCAAGCGCGGACACAGGGCCGAATGACAAGCTGAAGGATTTAAGTAACGCCGTTCAGGAGTTCGTTGAAACGACTTGCAGCAGGAAATTCGAAGCAAAGCTTTACAAAACCGATCCTGCGAACTGCTATTTTGACGGCACAGGGCAATATGTTATGCTCTTGCCTCAATTTCCGGTATGGTATGTCAACGAAGTTAATGTTGACGCTGATAGGGATTTTGGGAGCGCAACGCAGATAGCGACTGATGACATAATCCTTTATGAGGCAAGAGGGCAGATTGTCAGTCAAGGCGGAGTGCTTTCAAAGAACAAGCGGAATGTTTATGTTGAGTATTACGCCGGATACGCTGCCGGAACGCATAATTCCCATGATGGGCTTGGCACAATTGGCTTTGCGGTTCCGAATGATTTAAAGCAGGTTATCGTAGAAATGGTTGCTCAATCGTTCAGGGAGGGGATAACTGCGGTGCATACTGTTGACGGCGAGGATGGCGGTATGAAATTTGTTCAAATGCTGAACAATAACAGCATGTGGCATAAGACAATCAATAGCTATAAAAAAATGGATGTAAGCGCTGAATATGGCTTCTATATTGCTTAAAGTAAAGGGGCTTGAGAAGATACTTTCCAAGATGACTTCCGCTACGCAGGACAGGGTTATTAAGCGTAGCTTGAAGTTAGCAACGACTTATATGGCCGGATGGAGTAAGAAGCACAGGTTGACAGGCCCGCGCCCAAAGTATCTTGGAGTTGTAACAGGCAATTTGCGGGCAAGCATATCTTCGGGCAGAGTTGAGAAAAGCGGGAATAAATATACAGGCCGCTTCGGAACAAATGTTGAATATGGCAAATCCCATGAACTTGGCCTAGGTAGGCACAGGGCAAGGCCATTCTTGCGGCCGGCGCTTGAGGATAAGGAAAATAAGGAAATGGTTTTAGAGGTTTTTGTTGAGAGTATTCAAAAGGCAATAGAGAGAGGTTGATATGGTTGCAGCAACAGTATTTAATCAATTGGTAACGACATTGCAGGGCAACGGCACTTTAAGCGGTTATGTAAAATATGTTTACAAGGGCAACAGGTATAACATAGAGCCGGACAGCATGCCTTGTATTATGTGCGAGGTTACAGGTAATAATGAAATAGAACTTGATGCCAATCAGATAAAAAAGATATGGCTCGATGTAGATGTTACGGCGATTACCAAATCGTCAGACAATCCTGATTATGCTATTGTCGGCGGCGCAGGGTATCAGGGAGTTTTGGATATTGAAAATGATATCCGGGCGTGCTTGCAAAGCTCTTATACCTTAGCGGACAATGTAATTGATGTAAGATTTGAGCCGACAGAGTTTCAGGATTTTGAGATAAAGAGATTTATGGCAAGAGCTTTAAGAATACCTATGCGGATTTTGTATAGGCAAACAGATGGAGTATAAAAAAGGGGGAATAGAGAATGTTAACCAGAAGAACAGTTGTTGAGGTTGCAACGGAAACTACTGCGGGGACAGATCCGGCAAGCGGGTTTACGCCAATGCTTGCTTGGGATGTTGACTTGGATGTCAAAGGCGAGGTTTTAACAAGGGATATTTTAAGGGATACGCTTTCTCCGATAGCGCATGTTGTAGGTATGAAGGAAATCTCATGCGCTTTTAAGACAGAAATTAAGTCGGGTGGCGTTGCGTCAGGAACAGCGGGGCAGAATAACCCCGAAATGCACGATTTGCTTATTGGCTGCGGTTTTGGGACAGCTTCTTACACCGGAACAGCGCCGATTGTATATAGTGTAAAAAGCGCGGAAAGCGACTTAAAGACAATTTCTCTTTATATACATGTTGACGGCAACAAGCATAAGATTACAGGCGCAAGGGGAACAGGCCGCTTTATCATGGAAGCCGGGAAGTATGGCATTTGCGAATGGGAATTTCAGGGCCTTTACAATGCGGTTATTGAGGCAACGATACCGGATATTAGTGCGGCAAGCAATATTAACCCGCCAATTATATATAACTCGAATTTCCAGATAGGCGGGTTTAGCCCTGTATGTTCAAGATGTCAGATAGACCTTGCCAACAATGTCGTAAGGCGCGATGACTTAAATGCTACCTTCGGAGTTGATAGTTTCAGGATATCCGGCAGGAAGCCTGTAATGGAGTTTGACGCTGATGCGGTAGTTGAAAGCTCAAATCCGTTTTGGGGAGATTGGTCGGGCGATGTTATCGCAACCTTTGCTATTGTGGCGGGCAGCGGAACGCATGGCAAGGAGATAATGTTTGACGGCTATTTCCAATACGAAACTAATAAATATGGCGATGCAGATGGAATAAGGACTTTTGAATGTTCGGCTGCGTTGATTTCAAGCGATACGAATAGCCAAGATGATGAAATCACTATAACATTCACTTAATAACAAGGGGGGTGTATGATATCGGGTATCAATCTTAACGCTACTGTTGATTATGTTTTAAATTTGGACAAGGATAATCCGACAGTATGGAAGCTTGGATGCTTAAAGAGCAGCGAACTTGCTTCGATAGGTGCTGACGCCAAGAACATGCAAGAGCAGATGTTTAAGCTTGTAAGGTTAGGCCTTAAAGGGTGGAAGAATTTTGATGTTGAGTTTGAAGCTGACGAAAATGGAGTGCTTCCCGACATAATGGACAGAATACCTCTCAACGCTATCGTGGAGCTTGGAACAGAATTATTGCATGTCAATAAACTATCGGATGATGAAGCAAAAAACTAACATTGGCGGTTAGGGTTTTAGATTTTGGCCTTAACTGCCAAGAGTGCGATGCCAAGCTCAAGCGCGAAAGAGGTTGCGAATGCAATGGGTTGATACCCTTTTATATCGAGGATAAGCAATTTTTCCGATGCCCTTTAAAGTTAATTGATGAGTTGAGTTGGCAGTATATTCGGGCGTTTGGTTTATATCAAAAAGACATATTGCCAAACGGCTCGGGATGGCTAAATGAAAGCGATAAATATTTAAGCGCGATGATGGTAATAAGCAACGAATTTAATACTATGCAACAAGAAAAAGCGAAGCAAAGACAAAGGAAAAAACATGGCAGGAAAACCAAAGCTTGAAGTCTTATTGATGCTGAATGACAAAGCAACAATGCAAATGAAGAAGGCCTACAAAGGGCTTGGCGGAGTTGTCAAGGGCTTTGCTGCTGATTGGCAGAAGCATTGGTTGCGCAATACAGCTTTGATTTTAGGTGCTGGCTTTGCCATGCATAAGTTTTCTAAAGATATTATTTCTGTTCAAAGCAAAGTCGAGGATTTAGGTGTTAGGTTAAAGGTGTTGCTTGGCAGCGTTCAAGAAGGCAATAAGGTTTTTGAGGATATGACCGAGCTTGCCGGAAAAGTGCCAAAGACTTATGACGAAATAATGACTGCGGCAACCGATCTTGCGGCCGTTGTTAAAGGCGGAACTTCCGAGATAAACAAGTTGATGCCTATTATTATTGATATATCCGCAGGAACAGGAATTGCCGTCCGGGAAGTTACAAGTCAGATGATAAGGATGTATTCTGCCGGTGCTGCTGCTGCTGATATGTTCAGGGAAAGGGGCGTTCTTGCTGCTTTGGGCTTCAAGGCCGGAGTTTCCAAAACTGCGCAGGAAACAATGGAAGTTATTACCAAGCAATGGGAAGATGGCACAGGCAAGTATGTTGGCGCTTCTAAAGAGCTTGCCAAGACCTTTACAGGCATGGTTTCCATGATGCAAGACGCTTGGTTTATCTTCCGGCGGGATATAGGCGCTGCCGTATTTGACAAAGTTAAGATTGATATGGGCGCAGTCCTTGAGCTTATCAATAAAAGCAAAGAAGATGGCGGCAAGTATAAAGAAGTAGTTGACAGTATAGGCAATGCGCTTGAAGGGGCTTACGAACAGGCCCGCAACCTTGTTGGAGTTTTAGTTGTCGGCACAGGGCATGCAATTGATGTTTGGGGAAGTTTTAGCGACACGATACAAAAGGCATATCTTTTATTATTGTTATTTTCGGAAAAGCAGCAGCAGTTCGCAGTAGGAGTTGAGTGGCTGCTTGGCTCGGATGCGGAAGTCAAAAAGCGGATAGAGAATGTAAAGCTCTTGCAAAAAGAAATTGAAGTTACTTCTGCGGAAATTGTTCAGAGGGAACAACAAGCAAACGAAGATTATTCCGCTGTATTTGCCGAACGCTTTGAGAAGTTCAAAGAAATGCTTGACGGCATGAAGGCAGAAATAAAAGATAGATTTGAAGAAGAAAAAGAAATTGCTACCGCAAGCACAGAAGTTGTTATTGCAGACAAACTTGACAAAGAGCTTACTACATTAGAAACCTTGCGCTCAAATTGGCGTTCATATCAAGATGAAAGATTGGCTCATGGTTTAGCTTCGATACAACGGGAAACTGAAGCTGTTAAGCTGGCCATGCAAACACAACAAAGGGCAAACCAAAGTATGTGGGTTGCGGTAGGTAAGATGAAAGACCAGTTCGCTTCCGGAATATCAAAAACATTTGTTGATATGTTAAAGGGAACAGCGGATATTAAAGAAGCTTTTAAGGATCTGGGTTGGCAAATGGTGCAAACGCTTGTTGATTTCCTTGCGCAAAAAGCAATCAATATGGCTATGTCAAAGGTATTTCAAGGTGCAGCGACAGCGGCGGCTACCGTTACAGGCGCAGCAATGGCTCAAGCTTATGCGCCGGCTGCGGCTTTGGCTTCATTGGCTAGCTTTGGTGCAAACGCAGCGCCGGCAGCAGGTGCGCTTACTTCCGTTACCGCTTTATCAAAAAGCTTGGCCATGCTTGCAGAGGGTGGTATTGTTACAAGACCAACGCTTGCAATGGTAGGGGAAAGAGGGCCGGAAGCTGTTATTCCCTTAAATAAAGCGAATACAGTTGCATCAAATAATATTACAATTAACATGAACGCCAATATAGCAAGCGGCATTGATATATCTTTATTGGCAGAGGAGCTTGGAGCAAGAGTTGAACGAGAACTTAACCGAGCAAGGACTATAGGATAATGGCTACTTTAGGATTTAAATTTGGGAGTTATAGTTTCAGCGGCACAGGGGCTTTGATATATGACTTCGATATTAAAAGCGACAACCGGATTGAAACGCAGCTTATTCCGACTAAAGACGGCGCGGATATTGAAGAAGCTGAAATCAACCCTATGCTTGTTACTTTCAGGGGAACTCTAACGGCAGATACGGCTTCTGATTTGCGCAATAAGCAATCTGATTTATTTAAAATACTGGAAGCAGGCAGTCAGGCCTTGCGTATTTGGGATGACAGATATGCTACGGCGCAGAAAAGGTCATTTACTTATGACTACGCCAATGCTATGTGTTATATGCGCTTTACGGCTTCCTTTGTTGCGGAAAATCCTTTTTGGGTTGCAGATACGGCTACTACTAATACCAATGCCATAACAACAGCAACCTATAACTATGATGTAAATACAGGCGGAAGCGCTTATGTGAAGCCGACTATTACTATTACGGCCCATGAGGATTTAACGAGTTTAAGTTTGCAGAATATAACTGCGAATGAAAGGTTTGGCTTTGGCGCTACTGTTTCAAGCGGGAATGATTTGGTTATCAATACCGATACTTATGTTGTAACGAATAATGCGGTTGACGCAGTTGGCGATTTCTCCGGCGATTTCTTTAAGCTTTTAGCGGGAACAAGTAATTTAGAATATGAGGGCGGAAAATGCTCTTTAAAAGTTGAATGGTTTGATAGGTGGTATTAAAAAGGGGGATTAGGTAATGGCAAATGCAGTATTTAACTATTTCAAAACAGCGGTTATGCAGGGCAGTTATAATCTTGCGAGCTTTCCGATTTATTGTGCTTTGGTTAATAACTCTTATGCGGCGGCGGTGGATGTTGACAATCATAAATATTGGGGGCAGATAGACGGCACTTACGAGATAAGCGGAACAGCCTATGTTGCCGGTGGCGCTGCATTGTCCAACCCGGCCGTTACGCAGGATGATACAGACAACGAAGGCGTTTTTGACGCTGATGATTGTATCTGGGGAACAAGCACTATTACAGCAGCCGGCGCTATTATTTATGGCTCAAGTGGACTTGGCGCTGATAGCGATCCGATGGTTTGTTTTATTGATTTTACAGAAGACAAGTCAAGCGTTACCGGAAAATTTACTATTCAATGGAACGCAGAAGGTATCTTGAATATAACATAAGAGGCGATAATGAAATATAGAGTTGTAATAGATGTAAGCTTTTCTGACAAACAGGCGGCGAAGAAACTATTTATAGCAGCACAGAAGTTTAAGCATCAGTTTGAAGTGCCAATTGACAATCCCAAAGGCGAAACTTTGAATATCCCCCAAAAGGTTGAGCTTTGGGAATGTTACCATGACGAAGATCCGCCAAAACCATGCGTAAGGATTAAAGCAAATGCCGGGAATTGATAGTAATACTAAATTATGCCTTCATTGTAACGGCGCTGACGGCTCGACTTCGTTCCCAGACGCTTCCGACCAAAATCATACTGTAACGGCTAATGCTACGGCGCAGGTTGATACGGCATATAAGAAGTGGGGAACAGGCGCAGTCCTTTTAGATGGTAATAGCGATTATCTTTCAAGTGCCGATAGCGCTGATTGGGATATTTGCTCATTGACAGATTTTACAGTTGATTTGCAGGTAAGGCATATTGCTAACCCTTCAGGCACAGAGCAATATATAACACATGTAGAGGATAGTAGCAATCGTTGGCATTTATACCATGCTTTTGATGAGGGGTTAAGGTTTCTTATTTTAAGCGGCGGATCAACTGTGCTAGAGATAGTTGGCGATGCTATTGCGGATACAGCATGGCATCATGTTGCTTTAATCAAAACAGGAACAGCTTATGCTCATTATCTTGACGGTAACCAAGTTTCGTTTAATACCAACCCAAATAGCTATGCCTTTACTGCATCACTAGAAATTGGAAGGCATAATTTAAGCGGTGGCGGTGGTTATTTTGCAGGACATTTTGATGAAGTTAGGGTGCAGCATGATAATTATTTTGCCGCAGCGCCAAACTCCGGCGAAACGGATACAATCACAGTTCCTACAGAAGAATATGCCGGTGCAACCAATGTAACAGTAACGCCGGATGCTTTGATTGTAGAGGTAGCGGCACAAAGTGCGACTATTAAGCTTGGCGCTACTGTGCAGCCATCCGTAATAAATGTTGACGTAGAAATACAAGCGCCTACGATTGAAGTTGTTGCGAATATTGTGGTAACTCCGGGAACGGCAGAAGCAACGACAGAAGTTCAATCGCCGACTATCAATGTTACTGCGGCCGTTACTGGGTTTGATTACAGGATTGAAATATTGAACACAGGATTTAATCGGCTTTCCTTTGTGGAAAACGAAGCGACAGATATTCAATGGCAGTATGACAGGATAGGCGGGTGCGGCGCATTTAGTTTTAGCTTGCCAAGGGAATTTGACGATCAGGGCGATTTGGGCGGCGATTATGACATTAGAATACACAGAAGGGCCAATGCCGGAACTTACTCTTTATGGTATAGCGGTTTCATAGAGGATAGGACGCCTATTCTCGGCGATCCTGAGAAGATAGAAGTCAAGGGGTTTGGTTATTCGGCACAGCTTTCAAGGGTGGTTGTAAACGGCACTTATGCTTCGCAGGAAGTAAGCGTTATTGTTAAGGACATATTAGACACTTATGTTACGCCGAATACTGATATTACGTATAGCGCAACAGACATTACGGCAACAACATTTACAGTTGACACGATTAGCTTTAAGACTTCGGCCATGAACGCCCTTAGGACGCTTGCTGAAATTGCCGGGACAAGAGAATGGGGAGTGGGTGCTGATAGAAAATTCTTCTTTAAGGCAAGAAGCACAACGATAAACTATTACTATCAATCGGGCTATAAAATTAAAAACTTTTCAACAATTGATAGCTTTAGGGAAATTATAAACCGGCTTTATATTGAAGGCGGGGAAGTGGGCGGCACTAAATATGAACTTACCATTAACGATACTGACAGCCAAACCAAATACGGCCTGCGAGAGCAGGTGGTTTCTAATGCCTCTATTGTTTCAAGCGATGTGGGAAGTCAATATGGCGCTGCGATACTTGCGGAAAAGGGAGAGCTATCCCGGCGGGCAAAGATAGTTATTGTAAATGAATACGATAGATTTGAAGATACAGTTCCGCTTGGCGAGTTTGTTTTTAGAACTCCGGGAACTCGGTATAATGAAAATTATTATGGTGAAGTATTATATGGCGGCGATGTTGAATATCAAATAAATAAAATCCAATACAAGATAGGTAAAAACAAGTCTTTAATTAAAACAGTCGATTTAGGGCAAGCAAGGCCTTCTCTTGCAGAGAACATTGAGCAGATAGAATATAAGCTTGATACTTTAAGAGAAGCAAGAGCATAAGGAGTTTACAATGGCTACATATCCGGGAAGTTTAGTTAGTTTTACGACAAAGGTTAATAAGGTAGATAAGAACGATGCTGATGATATAAATGTTTTACAAGGCGAGGTTACTGCCATTGAAACTGAACTTGGCACAGATGTTGCCGGCTCTTATACTGATTTGAAAACATTTATCGGTGTTTGTTTTAATACACAGGGTGTTGTTGTTAATAGCACGGGTGATCCGGGAAGCGGCATTGTAGGGCAGATATTTTACAATACCGATGCAAACGATTTTAAGGTATACAATGGCGCAACTTGGGACAGCGTGGCCGCCGGCACAGGCTCAATCGGGACAGAAGAACTAATCAATACGGCGGTTACAGAAGCAAAAATTGCTGCTGCTGCGATTTCACAGGCAAAGCTCAAATCAACGACAAGCGAGGTATCGCAATCAGGAAGCGGAAATAGTGCTATGGGTGGCGGGGAATATGGCTTCTATCCGCAGACAAAAGTTACGGCAGGTAATTATGATGCAGTTATTACAAGCACAGCTTCAAATTCAATTTATACTACTCAAATACATTTATCCGGAACTACTGCTTATGCTAAACAAAGATACATCACTTCTTCAGGAAAAGAGTATTGGGTATTCTTATTGTGGGATAAGTTTGCCAAGAAAGTAGTTGCAAGTTACCAAGCGCCAGACCATCCCTGCTATGGAACGCCCGGCGATGAGAACGATGTCCCTCATCCGTTTTTGGATTATGATGCGGCCAAGCATGAAGTTGTTTTGGCGGATAATGATTTCCTTGAGGCAGCTAATAAAAGAGTTACCCGGCAGCGCAGCTTGTTGCAGGTTATCAACGAAGACTTTACTCCGCATATGGCAAGTGGGCCGACATATAAGCCAAGAGAAATTATTGAGATTGACGAGTTTGGCGATAAGCCGGGAGAGGTTTTGGAAGAAATAGTAACTCCGGATTGGGCGAAGCTGAAGATATCAAAAGACAAGGTGTGTTTAAAGCGCAGAATGGTTGAAAAGCTTCCTGACTGCGTGAAGTTTAAAAAGATGAGGAAAAAATGAGTAGCCAGCTCGGGATAGCGACATTAACAGTTTTAATTGCGGCAATAGGTTTGTTTTACAGGGTAATGAATAACATCAAGTCTGAAATAAAAAATGTGGCTGAAGATGCACACGAAAAGCGCACAAGGATATATACCCGCTTTGATGAGAACAAAGAAGCAACTGATAAAAAATATGTTATGAAGGAAA
>Ga0208670_100182_pt1 | contig 20725 bp, 14 predicted proteins | sample 24BtaG_FD_184098 | JGI IMG/M metagenome (GOLD analysis project Ga0208670, IMG submission 184098) | Marine viral communities from Cariaco Basin, Caribbean Sea - 24B_WHOI_OMZ_CsCl (SPAdes) (version 2) | ecosystem: Environmental > Aquatic > Marine > Oceanic | place: Caribbean Sea: Cariaco Basin...
ACAACTAAGCTAATCGCTTCTAATTTAAATTCTCGGGTATATTGATTGCGTTTGTTGGTCATACTATTTTCCTTCTTTGGGTTAGTATAACCTCTTAGCTGCTGTCCAATTTTATTATGCCACTACACCTAGCCCATTACCGTCTGCGTGGATTAGACCCACGATACCTCGTTTGCCTAACGGAAAACGCTTCGCTTCTTTAGAGCTAGATTCGAAGTTATTGGGAAAATATAATGATTGAATATCATAGTCTTTTGGGTTGCCTAAAAAGCGGCTCGTTAGCGACAAACTCTCGTGAGGTCTTTTAAAGCTGCGCAATATCGATGTGGCCTTATCTAATGACTCAACGCCTCGTTTAGTAGTATAGGCATCTCGCTTGACTACTGCTTGACCTGTACGAGGACTACGTTCAGTGATAGGACTTGCACTCGGCAGCTGTACATTAATGATATTACGCTGCTTAGCCAGCTGACTAATACCACGACTCACAGCATTTTTTGCAGTATCTGCTTCACTTATTACATCAACTGTCTCTAATGTGGGTAGCCACTGAGAGATGAGTAGTCGCCAAGCACGCTGTAGCCTTTGTGCCGATGCTAAATCATCAAATACCAGATAAAAGGCACCCCCTGCTTTGCGAGGTGATGTCACTTTGTCGCTTAAGCCTAAGCTTTGTAATGCCTCATCTAATAGGCCATTGTCTGCACATATATAGTCAATTAGCTCACTACCCTCAAGCATATCCTTCAGCTTACCGGTAGAGAATAGAAATCGTTGTATCCCACGAGCCTCAAAGAGATAGGCGTATTTCATAAAACTTCCTTATATAGTTTGGCAGACTTTTGAGAGCAAGCTTCCGGCTCATAACAGCTACCTTTATTTTTATTTAATACTCATTAGTAGTACGAAAACTTTGACACTGAGCACCTAAAACTACGCACTAAACAAATCAACAATCTCTATCGCTTCAGGTGCTAAAGTCAATTGATAGGGTTGGTTTTTTGCATTTTGCGAAATAGTAATTTTTGCTGCTAGCTCTAGTCCTAGTGTCTCTTGTAGCTTTTTATGCAGCAAACTTTGAGCACCTTCAAAAGCTGTTTTATCCATGCTTATATCAGGATTTTCTTCTAGTTTTTGTTCTAAGTAGTATGGAGCAAACTCTTGAGTTAACTCTGAGATATACTCCATACTTTCTGGAGTAATGTTTTTTTGAGACATTTTATGCCGAGGTTTCAATGCACCTGGCTTACCGTTAACTTTTCTGTCGGCAAACCAGTGTAAAAATGCAAACTCTCGAGTAGATATACCATTCACTGTTATTGCATCATTAACGACGATAGACCTGTTGTGCACATTGATGGTCAGCTTTACATCTTTAAATGACTCATCAATCTTCTGAACGACATCACTGAAACCATCTTCTGTATTTAACTGATGACGCGCTTTAATCGCATCTTTCATACGAATAAACCCGATTTTAGCCAGCCATACCTTCGCATATTGAGCATCGCCAACGACTCTTTTATCTCTATCAGATACTAAGTGGCTATATGGCGTGGGGTAAAAAAAGTCTATCGCCTTTTCGAAGTCCTCTTCAACAAGCACGTGAGACATACTGTCCTGAGCTCGGCCAAACAAAGATAGTGCATAGCCTGCATAAAACCCCATTGTTTTGCGGCCACCTGCTATTGAAACATGTAGTACAGTGTTATCATCAGATGTAAACTGTCGAACCTTCTCATAAATAGCGTCAGCTGCTTTTTCATTTTCCTCAGGGGTTTTTAAGTCATTTAATACCTCACCATTACTATAAATATGGTGCAAATACTCATCTGTTGACTTAAATTCAATATTTGCCAAGCTCGGATAGTCTTGTTGCATCTGTTGAAAGACACCATCTTCAAACAAACGCTTTTTAATTTGATTCAAACCATTGGCCGTACTTAGCACATGAATCTCATCAGGTATCCAAGGCTCTGATAAATCTGGATCACACGCTAAGGCCCACACAGTTTCTGTGATGATTTGCGGTGTCATGCCAGTTACTAGAAATAAAATATTTCTCATAGTCGTTTCATGTTCCAATAAGCAATTGATATGTGCCGCTATAATAAGCCTAAACAAGCAAATACCTTGTTTTCGCAAGCTTGTTAAGCAGACAGTCTGTATTTATTTGATTAAAAAACCACCTGATCCACTTCCTCAAGTAAGCTGCTAAACTTAGACAGCTCATTTCCTGCAATCACATTAATTCCTAAATCTTCTGCCACCTTTCTAGACTGCTCTGGAATATCATACAAACTTATAAAGAATTTATGCGAGTTGAGGCCAGCACCTTTAGATATTGATGACAGCTTATGTAAGCTACTATTCACACGGGTGATAGGAGATTCTTTTTGGTCTTTCTTGTCCCATTTAATGGTCTTGCACTCCATCCAATAGAAGTGACCATTAAGCAAGTAGGCAACATCAATCTCATTACCGTCACTACTTTTAGCAAAGCTAAGCCCTATTTGAATATTTACAGGCTTCTTATTCTTTTGATAGTGAAGGGTGATTAAAAGCCCAGTGAAGACCTCAAACCATTTACCACCTACAAATTCAACCGCTTCTTTGGACTTAAAAGTAATGGTGTACTTTTCATCATTTATACTTTTTATTTCAAAAAAAGACTGCGCGCTGTTTGCAAGTGTTTTAAGCCAGCCTTCTAATGGGATGTACCCACCGTTTTTTTCGGCCTCTAGCTCATAAGGATAGCTAACTGATCTCTTGTCAAAGCTTGATACCAGATAGTTTAAATATGAAACTAGATTTCGTACTTTTTTGAAATCTACTTTCATGAAATTATGTAATTGTATGATGTAATGATATTGCTCAGCGGGTAAGTCAAGGAACGCACCCTCGGTGTCAATTTGATTATAACCACGCGCCTTGAGCCTAGCGTTTATGTTTTCAGGAAGAATAATGTCTTCTAGCAGCTGCTCTGGGCTGTTGTACCAAACCAACTGATTGTTAGTCCAGCTTTGATACAGGCATCTATAATTTGGATTATTGACCGCTATTTGATCTTGTGCAAAGCTGATAAGCTTGGTGCCACCAGTAACATTAAAAATAACCTCTTGCGGTTTATTTTCATCAATCCATTGGTTAATCACTGACTTTATCGCTTGAACGCTCTTCTCCTCAATACCTTCGGGCAAATACAGCTCTTCGATACTAACATCTATATTTGTGTCGATTTCTAATAACTTAAGCGCCTCTATTAAGTTGTCTACAAGCCCCTGCTGCTTTGCATAGTCTGTACTTAATACGACGATTTTTTTAATGCTGCTCTGATTGGTCTGCAATAAGTGCCAAATCGTATAATAATTGGCTTCTGTCTGGCGGGTAGCGGTAACAAAGAGTGTTTTCATAGAACGCTTATCTCATTTTTATATTGGTATTTTTATCGTAAGGTTGCTTTATGTTGCTAAAAAATTGCAGCTTATAAAATACTACTAAAAAACTACACTCATTTATACACTTGTTAAAGATATTTTATTAGCTTTTATTTATTGAAAGTTCACCTCTTTTCAATAGTTGACTCATTCAAATGGCTAGTCAATGAACGCCCGTTCAAATGTATTGTTTAAGCTACAAGCTTCAGTTGATACTCACCAAGTCCCAGCACTGTGCTCTTGCCAATATGTAGATACTCTCCTAAATGTAGTATAGGCAGTAGTTTTTTGAGTAAGTCACTACGACCTTTTACAGTGATATCTCCTTTTAAACCAAACAGTGTGACATCTCGCCCTTGCCGGCTTGAATATCTGGTCAGAAGTGCTGGGCTCAAGTTACTCTCAAAACTTAACTGTTCTATCAGCTGCTTGTATTCTGAAAAATCACTAAATCCTACATGCCAGTCACTGCTTGAATCATGAAGTTGCTGACACTGCTTGACTCGATTATAAAGCGCATAAAATACCAACTTGATATCAAGCTGTTCTGGTCGGTATGCGACCTTACCTTGATGCTGAACTCGAAACTGAGTGTTAAATCTTAGTCGCAGACTGCTATCAGAGCCCTCTGGTAATGTGGATAGCTGCTGATCAATTAAACTGTTTTGTGTGATTGGGCAGCGAGTAAGACTGTCACTATCAAAGTCTTGAGCTTGGCCTCCTTGATATAGCACCACATCTTCACACATCACTTTTTCTAACTCAACTTTATAGCGCTTGTGTGTGCCGCCAATGCCTTTTGAAAGGGCTTGTGACCAAGCAAGTATGATGATAGATAAGTGCTGTATGGCGCTTTGTCCCATCAACAGCTGAGCAAACTCCCATCTTTGATTGTGTGATATGTTTTTGTCAGCCAACTTTGGCAATTTAAGCACATAAGGATTAGGTATCCCTCGCCTCGGTGTCTCTGCGTGCATCGCGCTGTGCTCAAAAATAGTGGTATAGGCTAACTCCTCATTATTATTAAAAACACCTGAAGTATTGCTACTTTTAAATAGCATCGCCGCTTCACTTAAACCTTTCAATGCATGACCAAATGCTCCACGCAGCATCGATCCAGGGTCTTCTGGCATAGGCATATCATCGATTTGTCTAATCGTAAAACGCAATAACACTAAATTAGCAGACATAAAGTATAGCCTTAATGATAAAAAGCTTGGGTGATAAGGCCAATGAGGTAGCCATCACCAATATAAATTTCTCAGCGCTATGAGTATACACTAAGCCAATATGATGATTCATTGCCATGCAAAACGATATTGATTAATAACAAAAACTGCTCTGGCTATTTATAATACTGCCGCCTTGATTACACCCTTAAAACTAGATAATATACATAAGGGCGGCTGTGTTTCTTCGGCTGTTTCTGGCTGCTTTTATGCGAAGTGCTATACTTTTTAACATCTTATTTTTAGGCTTAATTGACTTTTTTGAGCAAATTTGTACTGCAAAACTGTTCAAAAAAACAACAACTTTTAAGTCAACTTTTGTTTGGTTTTTCTGAGAGCATAAAGTATTGATTTAATTGATATTAAAAATAAGGTCGCAGTCAGAACCCTTCCCCGATTTCTAGGGGATTAAGACCACCGTTTCTTTTGTCTGTTATTCGCATTCTTCTGTCAGAACCCTTCCCCGATTTCTAGGGGATTAAGACTTCTGTGGGTAAGTGGTAAACAGGAAGTTATTGTCAGAACCCTTCCCCGATTTCTAGGGGATTAAGACAGCTATGGTTGCCCAAATTAAACCAATGTCATAAGTCAGAACCCTTCCCCGATTTCTAGGGGATTAAGACAAGACATGGTAAATCTCCTAAATGAATGAATACTGTCAGAACCCTTCCCCGATTTCTAGGGGATTAAGACGTGCAGATCTCTGCATCAGTATCTAAGTCGTACGTCAGAACCCTTCCCCGATTTTTAGGGGATTAAGACATAGCTTCGTACAAGCTATTTGCTTATTTAACAAGTCAGAACCCTTCCCCGATTTCTAGGGGATTAAGACCCGATCCCGAAGCGTCCTAATTTCATCCAGCTGTCCAAACCCTTCCCCGATTTCTTAGGTGAGCGAGGGAACATAGTGACTTAACACGAGTTAATCCAACTGAAAAAGGGTTGCTAACAAACGTTAGCAACCCTTTTTTTGTCTCAAAAAATCAATCGCAAGCTTGCCAAATCAAGTAATTTTACTTGAGTCGTTCATACTTCAAATACCACCTGGCTAATACCAAGCCTAGGCATGACATCATCAATTGAGTATTTGGAGAAGTATTATGCGTATGACATCATCTCAAGCTGCCACATTTAATACTTCAAAAAACACACTGGCTAAAACAGGCCAACTTGATGCGACAGCCAAGTTTGTTGCTGACTTTAATACGCCAAAAAACAGTGCAAATCTAGACATTCATCTAAACTATGCACACCAGCAACTTCAAGCAAAAGGATACAAGGGCTATTACAATGCCATTGTTAATGCCTGCCTATCTCAAGTGTATCCAACACTTAGTTTCAATCAGTTCAAAAGAAACACAAATCGTGCGACTGCACCGCTAACGTCTACTGCAACCTGCGTGATGTATAGCGCCCTGTACGGCATGAACCATTTCGACCGCTTTTTTCACACGCTTGAGCAGGTGATGGGTACGCACAAACGTACTGAATGTAAAAGTAAAACGCTTCATGTCAATGATTATGGCTGCGGACAAGCGCTAGCAAGTCTTGCGCTATTAAGCTATATCGAGCGTTATGTTCCGACTCAGGGCATGACCCTTGCACTTTCATCTTATTGAGCCGTCAGCATCGGCTATTGAGCAGGGTGAAGCGCTTATTCAGAGCTTTGCGACTCGTATAGAGGCAAGTATTCATATCCATCGTCACTGCATGACGCTAGAGGCTTATTTGGCCACTCGTCCATCACAAAAACAGCAGGCCACTCAAAGTAGTAACGATGAGACAGTGCCATTTAATCTACATTTATTTTCAAATATTGTAGATATCGCTGCCGTACAAAGCAGCATTGATGACTTGGTCGAACATACCTGTTCACTGCCTGGCAAACAGTTGTTGATTGCAGTAGGGCCTAATTTCTCGAATACCACTCGAGGTCTTCAAGTTCTACAAGCAGCTCATCGCAATAACCCGAGAGCGCTAAGAGCCATCCAGGGCTTTGAAACGCAAAGTGAATACTACTCGTTGCAAGAACACCACTGGCGGGTCAGCTCGGTTCAAGGTGCGCATTTAGCGCTCGCTTACTCGAATCCATGCTCAGAAGCCTCTTCTGAGAGTAAAGTGGCTTAATTTTTAACCGACTACTTTGTATAAAGTGCAGAAGGCTTAAGGCTTATGACCACGCAAAGACTATATTTGGCAGCTTATGATATCAGCGATGATAAACAGCGAGCGTTTGCTCACTACCGTTTGAAGGCATATAGCCGATTTGCACAGCTTTCAAGTTTTGAATGCTGGCTCACTGAGCATGACAAACAAGATGTGTTAGACATCTTGAAATCTTCAGTAGAACATGAATCTGACGAGCAGCCAACCTCCTCATCAACAGATGCCTATTGCATCATTAAGATTGCAAGCACCTACTGGTTAAATGCATCCAAAGCCAATCAACTCATATCTAACACGTCGACATCTAATACAGACAACAATATGATCTATATTTATTAATACCTTATGGAGTGATGACTATTCAAAGCACTGGTTAGGAGCATCTGATGAACACCAAAACTGGCATGCAAGACCTAATTCTTGATAAGAAAGGCATTAAGGTTTCTTCGCAAAGAGAAATCCTGAGCTTGCACCATGACAGTTTTGTTAAACCCATTAGCATTCCGCTTTCTCAAATCGCAAGTATTATTATTACCTGCCAGCTTGAGTTAACATCCACTTTATTAACACGCTTATCTAAAGCCAATATTAGCCTTTGTGTTATTCCCGCTAGTCGTGCTGGCGAAACTGCTTTTTTGCTTGGCGACTGGCACGCAGGCGTAACTCGTCGGCAATGGCAATATGAATGTATTAACAATACTGACTTACAGCAGCAGTGGGCCATGCGTATTCTTAGGCTAAAAATCCATCAACAAGCCAACAGCTTGGCTTCAATACAGCAGTATATTAGCACCTCTGATGAAACTGATGTTATCAGCCCGTCTCTCGATTCAGACTCGCTTAATAAATACATAAAACAAATCAAAAGCTTAAGAGACAAGCTTAAACCTTACCGCCTGCCTATCTCAACATCCAGAAACAGTCTCGATAATAACGAAATTAAATTGTCGACATATACCACCTACCCTACCTATTCTGTTTCAAGCTTATTAGGTACTGAAGGTTCAGCCTCTAACCAATATTTTGCTTGCTATAAACAGTTTTTTGACCCCTGTCTGAATTTTCAAAAGCGTACTCGACGTCCACCTACAGACCCCGTCAATGTCATTCTTTCTCTCAGTTACACCTTACTTACTCACCTATGCCATCACGCTTTATCCAGTGTAGGATTTGATCCCTATGCTGGCATTATTCATAGCACAGCCTACAACCGCCCATCTCTTGCCTGCGACCTAGCTGAGTTACAAAGAAATACTATTGATGAGTGGGTGTGGCAGCTTTTTGCACACAAAAAACTATCACGAGAAGATTTTAGCGAAGTAACGGAAACAGACCTAGAGTCTTCAACGCCTTGCGTGCTCTTAAAACAGGGCAGACAAAAATACTATGCCGAGTTTGCAAAAATTCGCCACAGCTTGCTGGATATTGCCATTAAACGTGCTTGGTTGTGGCAAAAAAGACTGCAGACCCATTTCAAAAATACAGATTTCAATACGTCTTCAGCATCTGTTAGCTCTAGTGAAATATTGAACGTCGATGAGTTAAGTCAGCACGCCAAAAACACCTAACAAAAATGGAGAGAAAAGATGGCCATCAATGATTTTGTGATTTGCTATGATATCGCTCATCCAAAACGTCTTCAGAAAGTGCACAAGCTCATTAGTAAGCACCTGACTCAATTACAGTATTCAGTGTATTACGGAAGGCTTACTACCCAAACAATGGATGGTATTATTAACGGCCTTCAAAGCATTATTGATAGTGATGAAGATGATGTCAGAGTCTATCTAACTGAACCCATGTGCTCAGCCATTACGTCTAGCAAGTTACCTGAAGATATTATGCTTTTTTCACCTGACATATAACTCCATCATGCTGTTCGCTTGCAGATTGCTCTTGAAAGCCATGGCATAATTAACTACACTAAATGAGTTGTGTTGATACTTCTATTAAGAAGTTTTATTAGCTGCTTTTATGCGAAGCGCTGTACTTTTTAACATCTTATTTTTAGACTTAATCGACTTTTTTGAGCAATTTTGTGCATAAAAACTGTTAAAAAAACAACAACTTTTAAGTCAACTTTTGTTTGGTTTTTCTTAGAACGTAACTTGTTGATTTAATTAACATTAATAATAAGGTCGCAGTCAAAACCTTTCCCCGATTCATAGGGGATTAAGACCTTTGTCAAGAGATACTTGAGACTTGATAACTGTCAAAACCCTTCCCCGATTCATAGGGGATTAAGACTCAGTTAATTCTATCTGAGGAAATCCTTGTTCGTCAGAACCCTTCCCCGATTTCTAGGGGATTAAGACCCATCTGAGTAAAGCTTCTTAATTACGATAGCGTGTCCAAACCCTTCCCCGATTTATAGGGGATTAAGACACCTGACCTAGCGTCTGATCGGTAATACCAACAGTCCAAACCAGAAAATCATAGATTTTCTCTTGCGTCGGGGTGAAGCAATGCTTCACTTTATCCCTCCTCACCAATTTCTAGTGGGTGAGCGAGGAAGTAGCAAAGCACTGGCTTGCCCGAGTGCAAGGCGAGAGCTATGCTCGAGTGAAAGGAGGTAAAGCGGAGATTAAACCTCCCCGATTTCTAGTGGGTGAGAAGCGTTAAAAAATTGCACTGCAATTTAAGCTTTACAGGGGTAATCCCTTTAATCATTAACCCTAAAAACAAAAAAGCCGGAGCTTATGCTCCGGCTTTTTTATTGACCAACAATTATTATGCGTTTTATTTGTAGATGGTTCGAAACGTCAGATTTACTCGGTTTCGCTCCACACGTTTTTGCTTAGGTACGCTATGCTGCCAATGATGCTGTAGCGCGCCAGCCATCACCAAAACACTACCATGATGCAGCGGGATTTCCAGCTTACGCTTGTGATCCTCTTTTCGGCGTAACAAAAAGCGGCGACTTTCACCAAAGTTCACTGAGACAATCATTGGATTAATGCCTAGCTCTGGCTCAGCATCGGTATGCCAGCTAATATGATCATTACCATCGCGATACCAGTTTAGCAGCACGCTATTGAAACGGCGTTTGCACACGTCCTCAAGGGCATCTCTGATAGTATCTAACTTATCTGTCCAAGGCTTAGGATACAACGTTATACCCGAATAAGTATAAGGGCGGTCACTATCACCATACCAAGCAGACAAACGGGGCAACGGATGAACCTTACCAAACATCTGCACACTGTCTTGCTGCCAGAGAATGTTCTCAAACGCTCTATTGTTAATATCCTCATCAGCACGCCAGTCATGCGTTTTGTAATCTACATCCTGACATGCCAGCAAATAATCCAGATAGTCATTGCTAGCAGCAGTGCTAAAATAATGGGGAGCATAATATAATCGGCCGTCTGGGACATCAATAACCACTCCCTTTCCATCGTCATGCTCATGTGCTGCATACTCAGTCCCCATAAAATGCCCATTAGTAATCAAAGACCTCACTGCATTTCTGCGAGCAGAATCCCCTTCAAACAGACCTGCCTGCTCTTGCTCTAAACCATCAAATAAATCCATGACGCTCCCCTTACTAATACTCTATTAAAAAATCACGACTATTCACGACACCCTCTACCATCAGTTTTGCCATTTTAAAGCTAAAAACTGACGGTCTGTATCTCTTGTATACCAGTAGCCACCAGTAACACGGTACTCCTCGTTTTTGAAAGATACTTGTTTGCCCAGCAAACGCTCTGCTTCTGGTAGTAAATGATAAAGCGTTTTAAAGCCCTCAAAGTTACTACGGTAAGTAAGACCAGTTGCAGCAAGCACATGCTCTCCCTCTATCTGACTCATTGAATCAGTAATATACTCAAGGCTATCTTGCACCTCAGAGATATCTAATATATTAGACATCAGATGCAAAGTCTTGCCGCACGTATTTTGCTTAGACAATACAGCCTCATCCAAGTAACAGGCCTGTGTTTGCACCGTCAGTTTAATACCGCGTGCCTGAGCCAAACGCTTGCATAAAAACTTAGCAATATTTAGGCTAATAACAGATGGCTCAATCAACACCAGATCAATGCTGGTATTGTGTGCATAACCTGCCTCTGCTATGTGATCTAGCAGTGCCAATGAGGCGATACCCTGACCACAGCCATAATCTATTACCTGCCATGAATTGCTTTGTGCATTAAACTCTATTGACTCAAAGGTTTGTGTCAATAAGCGTCTTGCGCTCAGATAATGCGTCCAAGCATAGGCTACGGTATAAAATATTGCTTCTTTATCGCACTTCAACTGCGACTTAGCACGATTGGTGCTGATACGAAACTGAGTATAACTTAAGTTATCTCTTTTATTATTTGCAAAGTACTGCACCAAGCTGCGATAGTAAGACTCAAAACCACCAGCACATAAAGAGTCTGTTGCATTCATAATATGAGCATTCATCATAACCTATCTCCTGAGCTTACTATTATTGGGTGATCAAGTGCTATTATTGAGCAATTAGGAGTGGCGAACTTATTTTCACAAGCTTGTGACTATTTAGCTCGTTTGCCACACCCAATTAACATGCCCATTAGCACGCTACCTCTAGCCCAACATCGCTAGCATCCCAGCTAAGCATCATTAAATCGCGCTTAGCTGGGCATTGCATCCAGCGGTCCTGAGTGATTATGTACTGCTCATGCCAAAGCTTAATATCATCTTCCTGCCATACGCTGGCATAAGGTGTTAGCTGCTTGAGCATGTTAAACCCTGCTTGTGTGCCGCTATAGCTTGGGCTGGTCGCAAACAACAGATGATTGCCTGGTATTTTGGCAATTTGGCTAACAAGGTCGTCTAAACTCTCTTGCACCGTATCCACATCCAAGACATTCGACATTAGATGAACGGTATCGTTATAAATATTCGCCTTAGGCAAGCGAGCGTCTTTTAGCTCGCAGGGCTGAGTTTGTATAGTCATACTAATGCCATACGCTTTAGCAAGGCGTGCACATAAGTACTGTGCAATTTGCAAACTGACGAATGATGGCTCTATCAGCACCAAATCAATCTCACAGTTTTCGGTCAGCCCTTCTTCAATCAAGAACTCTATAAAAGCAATGCTTGCCACACCCTGACCACAGCCATAGTCTATGACTTGCAGCTTTGCTGAGCCGTCATCAGCAGTAACCTCAATTGAGTCTTCAATGAGCTTACGCATGGTCAAATAGTGTGGCCATGCATAAGCCACGGTATAAAATAGTGCTTCTTTATCACACGCTAGAGGCAACGTCGCACGTGCTGTGCGGTTCAAAAATTCCCCATACGTTAGGTTGTCTCGTTTATTGTTGGCAAAATAATTCGCCAGCTCTTTAAAGTAAGCCTCAAATCCTTCTGTACATAACACTTCAGCTGCATCAAAAATATGAGTATTGCTTATCATATGGCTTCTCCTCGTTATGACGTTGTCTCAATATGAAGCCATTATTACTGATTTACTCCTCACCCCTTGAATTTGGCAAGCTTGTGATATTTGCGGTATTTCTATTAATTTCTGCAAGATGCACCCATACGGCTGCCTTTATTGGCTCACCGTTCGGCTATTGATAGGGATATTTGTTTCTTGAAACTGATGCTTTTATTGATTAAACTGATTCTTATAGACTTATAGTCGCTTAGTAAGTCTTAGTTGGTAGCAGCTTCTATGCGAAGTGCTTTATTCTTTAAAAACTGGCCTGATTTGACTGTTTTTTTAGTTACAAACTGTTCAAAAAAACAACAACTTTTAAGTCAACTTTTGTTTGGTTTTTCTTAGAACGTAACTTATTGATTTAATTAACATTAAAAATAAGGTCGCAGTCAGAACCCTTCCCCGATTTCTAGGGGATTAAGACTTCAACTCATCTCGTGAGTTAAACATCCCAAAAGTCAGAACCCTTCCCCGATTTCTAGGGGATTAAGACTAATCTAACATGTCCCTTAGTGAGTAATCTCGAGTCAGAACCCTTCCCCGATTTCTAGGGGATTAAGACATCTAGTTACCGAAGTAGTCTTTCTCTACAGCGGTCAGAACCCTTCCCCGATTTCTAGGGGATTAAGACTACTAACCTAACATCCTAGATATGTACTCAAGGTGTCAGAACCCTTCCCCGATTTCTAGGGGATTAAGACGCCTTGAGCTTTTGGTATGATGTGATCTACTTCGTCAGAACCCTTCCCCGATTTCTAGGGGATTAAGACCGGTGATATCATTTGGGTCAAAACCGTATTCAGTCAGAACCCTTTCCCCATTTCTAGGGGATTAAGACCGCAGTAGATACTAATTTACTTAGTTCTTCCCTGATGTCAGAACCCTTCCCCGATTTCTAGGGGATTAAGACTGCGGCGGTTGGCGACCCTATTGCTTCGGGTGGTCAGAACCCTTCCCCGATTTCTAGGGGATTAAGACTTCGATTTCATCCGTTGCTTCTGTATCTACTACAGTCAGAACCCTTCCCCGATTTCTAGGGGATTAAGACGGAGTTGGATAGACAGGTTAGCGAATGCGTGGGTCAGAACCCTTCCCCGATTTCTTAGGTGAGAAGCGTTAGAAAATTGCACTGCAATTTAAACTACGAGCACAGCTCTCCGTCTTGCGCTTCGGGCAAGTGTGCCCCACACACTTGCTATTCCTTGCTCACGCAAGAGTAAATCCCTTTAAGGGGATTTGCTGAAGGACGGTAAGGTGTAGGTTAAGCTTCCCCGATTCTTCGCTGAAAAAGGAAGTAGTAAAACAGCACTAGGTAATGAGGTACACAGGCAGTTAGCTTTCCAGCGAAACTGCCTCATCCATTATCAAGAACATATGCACAATAAACCTCAGCAGCGAAGAGTACTTCCACTTTTTAGCTTCACCTTTCACCGTATTAGGAATACCAATCCCAACTAAGTATGTAGAAACCGTACTATCACATACAGTTTTAACGCCTTGTACATCTTTACAACCACTGAACTTCGAGAGTAATACTTTATTAGCAGTAACCAACAAGTGCTTGCTCGGTAATAGCTCAAAAGTGATGTCAATAAATCGTTTTAGCCCATCAATCTCTTTTGATGGGAAAGATATATTGGCATGAGTCGTTGTTATGCGCTGTGCCACCGTGCTCAAATACCATTCATAATCGGCCCAGCAAACTTCTCTTAACTTTAATAGCTCTTTATACATAAGCGCCATTAACTCGTGTTCAATATACTCGTAGATACGCATTGGTGTTAATTGACGCTCTTTATTTACGAACCGAGAGTTTTCTTTTTTCTTTACTGTGGTCTGTATAGCTGATATGGCTTTAGCTCTTTCATAAAACGTCTTAGCATCTTTTAACCTAATTACAGCTTTTGACGCTCCAGAGGCGATTATTTGTTTTTCAACCCCATCTTTGGCATTAAGATTTAGGTTAATACAATCCTCCTCTATTGTAGTCAGCAACGTTAATACTTGATGAATGCCATATCGAGTTAATAACGTATCAGAAACAGCTGCTCCAAAAATATTAGACTCTGTTTTCTCATCAAGGGCGGATACCATCACACTATGTTCAACGGGCTTCCGACGCTCTTGGGTAGGCTTAGTAACTTGCCTATACAACCAAGGAGTAGCGGACTGTATAGAAACGTCCCCATTCTCATCCGTAAGGATTTTATTATCTTTTAGAGCTCTACTCTTAATACCTGTTATATTGATAAAAGCTCTTTTGGGCAGCTTAATATCAGCATTAGCCAGCTCATAAGTTGCGATCAGAGCAGCTGCATGATAATAAGATTCAAATGTTCTACTCGGTGAAATATGTCCTACCACCCGTGCCAGCGCTTTCCACTTGTCAGCTCCATCGTGATGTACACCATTTAAACCTGTTAGAGCCCTTTTAATATCCTCATCTGAATATCCAGTTAATGCAGTTACTGCCTTGGAGTTAGAACCAGTTAAAATAGCTAAGTTAGTAACCGCTGTATGTCGTAAACCATGAAAAGTAATCGCTCTGCTCTCACCTATATAGCCCATCATCTTTCGTAAAAGCTCTAATGGCACATCTGCATCTATTGGGTGTATTGATGCCATCGTGCTGAATAAATAAGCCCCAGGCCCTTGACCTATTTTAGATAGTACATAGCGACTGAATAAAGTTAACTCTCGAGGTGTTAGTAAGGCATAGACAGGAACACGACGCTTACTACTCTGGTTTTTTAATTTTCGGTAGGCATTAGGCCGCACAATGATAGAAGGCTCATTTAACTGTAATCCCTCTATATCTCTAATTTGAATACCAAGCAGCTCTTTTTTTCTAAACCCACAGCGATACGCTAAAACAATTAACAACATCAGCATATCTTTTTCTATCGCTTCAGCTGAATAGTGTATTTGCTGCAAGATGCCATGATAAGCTTGTACAGATAACCACTCTGCTCTTACTTTAACTTGCATTTTTGCCTGTTCAATCTTTACAGCAGGAAATCCGTAATACCTAACCCCCACATTGTGTATGCGCTGAAGCAGCTTCGCGGGTTGATTGATAGCTTTATTATTTTGAATAACTGATTTGAATTCTAACAAGCCGTCATAAAACTCAACGAAATCTTCCTCATCCCAGCTAGTTAGATCTTCCTGGATTAGAGACATAAAATAGCACCACTCATTACCTACCTTACCAAGATATTCACTAATCGTATTTAGCTTACGCTTTCCTGGCTCTTTTAGTAGTTCAATAACCCAGTGAACCAAAACTTGTTCGTATAACTCTCGATTAGTTATCAGCTGAGCACTAATTTGCTTCTTTATTCCATAAATAAACCAATTTTTGACAACCACTGGCTCATTTATTGCAAAAGGTGACGTAATAAATAAGGTTTTAGTTTTAGTGAAATCCGGATATCTGCGTTTTCTAGGTAACGCTTCCTCTAGCTGCTGTTTTAAAAAGCTGACAATGTCAGACTTACGGTAATCTACTTTAGAAGAATGAGGCTTGGCCTTTGAATAACTACTTATCGTGACGCTGCTATTACTCTGAAGTGAATAAGGCTCTAAAGTCTGCTCATACTCAGCATCCATCAGATCCTCAAAGCCACACTCAATCAATCCTACTGTATTAGTAGCCCCTTGTAATACACTTACCAATGCTTGATTCAAATCGACACCAGGTAAGATCTCCCAATAGTAACTGGCAGATTTTAAAAGCTGGCTGAGTGTAGGTACAGGTATACTATAAGGTTCAAGTATCAGCTCCAGATACTTTGATATCATTCTTTCAATACCATTTAATGTCGTGAGCTTATTAGGCTGAACATCTGATAATTGATAGTAGCGTACCAGCCAGCACTGACTGATAGGATCAATGACAATTTGATGGCTGTTAAATAGAACCGAGCTTGCTTTTTGTTCTCGAAATGATTCACTCTCAGGCTCAATGCGCTCGTTACCATACTTTAAGCTTCTATATCTGATAGTGGTTTGTAAAGTATGGTCTATGAATGGCTGTAACTGATTATTAAGGCACTGAGTTAGCCACGGCAATAGCCAGTTTTCGTCATTTATTCCTCCAAACACAATACCTGAGAACAGCAAGCTTGCTATTATTTCCTCCTCGGAATCCAGCCTTCTCTTTTCCCAATGCTCTATTACTAACTCAATTATCTGATAAATGTGTTTATTGTCGGCAACCCAGTTAGCTGGAATAATAAGGTCGTTTCGTTTGTTTGGTTTATTGATTTGAGGTAATGCATAGTAAAAAGGCTTACGCAGGTAGTTTTTATTAATAAAATCAATAAACTTCACATACCTATTAAAGGCCGCTTCAAAACGCCGTCCTTTATTAAAATTATTTTTGAGATCATCAATGACCATTGATTGAAACTCATCAAACGCCTTAGTTGATAAGACCTGACGGCTCTGATATAACTTTAAGTGATAATCTTTTGACACCTCATACCAGTGATGATATCTAACACAGGAGTAGCTCTGCGATACAAATGCAAATAATGGATCACCTTCAAAACACTGTTTATAGAAATTGCTTATATACGTTTTAACAGATTTAAGACTCTTTTGTTTCACCTCATACTCACCATATAAGTCTCGTTGCTGTCTCAAGCATTTGTCCCACATGTCTTGAAGAGCTATATTGTGCTTATACTTTTCATAGCGATCCTTACCGACACTCTGCTCGTTAACCCTGAGCTGATACCCACCATCACGCCATGGACTTGCATAGCCATCAACGATTTTCGGGGGAAATATATTCTTTGACAAAAGGGTGTACCTCGATGATTTTACAAATGATGTCACTAAAGTCCTGCAAACCAAGTTCTAAAGCGATTTGCTCAAAATTAGAACCAACACTCTTGATCGCTGCTTTACTTACTGAAGAGTATGAGCTCAATGCCTCTGCTCCTGGTTTCTCATGACCTATGACCGCGTTAATTAAGATCATACTTAGCCCTTGTCGCTCTAAATCCACTCTAACAAAATGCCTAGTGCCATAAGGGTCATGAAACGGGGACAGCTCTTGTGTCTTTTTAGAAACACTCCCTCGTTTGATCGGTGCTAACTTGTATAATTCTGCATCTAGTAAGTTCAAGAAAGGAATGTCGCCACCAGACTTAATGACATGGATTGCCGTGCTGAATGCAGTTAAGTAAGGTCTATCAATCGCTTTTAGATAGGACCTATAAAGCTTGAGCAGCTTTACAAGTGAGCAGCAGAGTGGTATTAATCTATGGTTTTGTGTCACTTTATTAGGCTTGTCAGCGACTTGATACCAACCAACTTGAAAGTCTAAATCTTTTGCATTAGGTAATCCATTATTTGGACGAATCCCTGTTAATATGCAGAAGCAATACCATGAAAAAACACTGAATCGATTGAACAGCTCTTTCTCGCCTTGACTCTCTATTACCCAACTCCTGAGACGTTGAAAAAACCGCCTAACACTCTCTGTCTTTAAGGCAAATCCCGACCCTGTTAAAAAGTCTTCTGAATGGCTATCAATATAAGAGAGGTCGAAACAGTTATGTATATTCAAAAGCTGCAATGCTTCTTTATAGCTCCCTATTAACTCCTGATGAAAATGACTACTATAGAATTGACCAGGTGCTTGACTTGCATCAGCCCGACAAAGAATATCAGCTATATGAGAGTTACTACATCCGACATATCGTCTTAAAATAAAATGTAGCGCTGATTCGATCCTACTGATAGTTAGATACACGATATTCAGGCTTTCTTTTAGCCGCTTCAAATACATCGTAATTTCTTTAAGCTGAATCCGACTTTTAGATGCTTCTATCGCAGAGTTTAACAAGCTGACGGGTAAGGGTAATTTTATTAGATCGGTACTGTTTAAATTATCGTCACTGTATTCTTCTATCGGGGTTATCCCAAGCTTAGACTGTAGATAACCTTTACGCTTACCTATAAAGAATAAACCTGACTTTTCAATAAAGCCTTTTTCAATCAAGCTAGCCACTGGACATGCTGTAATCATTGCAAGCAATAAAGTTGCCGCAATCAGACTCGTTTCTTGACTCTCGTTTTTCCAGTCTGACGCCAACTGGTTAAATACGAGTTTACAAGATGCAGGGGAAAGCGTATTTACATCAGATGGCAACTCCAACTCTCGTAAGCTGATATGTTGCTGCTTGACACTAAAATCGACTGCGTCTAACTCAAAACTCCTCCTTCCTCGGTTTTGTGTTTGAGTTTTTGGCCAGTAAATCTCAATCCTAGGTGGCATGACATCAAAAGCTTCTTCTTTAGTAGCATAATCAATAGTACTGTCTGGTACATAGAATGCATCAAATACAGCCCAATCTCTCTTACTAATCGGGCTGTCTATGTCATTAAAGGACGTAGCAGCCGGTGTTCTTTCGACATTATCTGAGAGTGTAGGCGGTCTGAGCTTTTTAGTTCGCCCCTCTCCTTCGTTTTTGTTAGTGCTAGTGCTTTTAGATTTCGTCTTTGGCTTTGGTGGCTTTTTTGGGCTTTTACGGTGTGGGTAATACGCCGCTTCTATGTATTTCTTAATCTCGCTTATTTGATTGAGCTTTTTATCTCTAAACTTTGTTGTTGCTTCTGTTTCAACTATTCCCCTAACCCTATTTGCCTCAGCTTCCGCTTTATTTTCATTCAGCTTATCGAGCATTAATACAAATGTATTTAGAATAAACGAGGGTATAACTTCTTCAGTTTTATCGAGGTTTGGGAGCTCATTCCAAATCCACTGGTAATTACGTGTCTTATAGAAGTATGCCGTCTTAAAGCGCTTAATCAGCCTCTCAGACTCTCTTTGTTTACCATGAACCTTCAATATCAAGCTATGATAAAAAATAACTGCTAACCATAATGCTTTATTAAGATCAGCATGTGATTTTATAGCATCTATTAACATTGCAATAAGCTGATGCTCTAGAGGCTTATCTTTAAACCACTTACGTGAAATTTGATAATCAAAAAAATTAATTTCTGCTAACCGACTCAAATCGACTTCTTTAAGACTAATCTCAGAAGTTACGGCACGATGCAGATCAATAATTAACTCATTTAGAGCCTCAACAAGCTCCGTATCAAGCTCTGATGTAGCAAGCTCTAGAGCTTTCTGTAAGTCAGCTAAATCCACAATAACCATCTCTTCGGCCGAATCTTTCATAGACGACCCCGCGATCGACCAAACGTAGACTGTGATATACCCACCCACTCAAGATAGTCAGCAATTATGAACTTACGCTTACCGTGAAATCCTAACCACTCATCTTTGCTTAACTGATTTTTTAATATTTTGAAGATGTCAGCATGACATAATGCTGTCCTTGATCGAGATAGCTCTGCTATCAGGCTCAAAGTTTCAGTCATTAAACTCGCTCTTCTATTCTTTAATTCACGAGGATTAAATAACTGTAACTTCTGATGCCCATATTTTCTTAGATGCTTTTCACTACCGAGTACCAAAAGTACGCTAAAATTACTCCACAAAAAATATGAATCCTGCTGTCGAACAAGCGCTGTACGCTGTTTTAATAGATGTAGTAGGTGTTGGTCGCCTTTATCTGAAAGTAATTCTGTCGCTATATCTTTTTGATAAACGATAAAGAGCTCTTTTAAAGAGCTATCTAACAGAACATTACTCTTTGATAACCAAAATAAATTCTTCTGCTTCAAAACTGACCTCTTAATATAATCTTAATTAATCATTGATAATATTGATTAATTTACAACTGAGATCAACAAAATAAAAGAGGCGATAATACCCATGAATGCTAGTAAACAAAAAAATTTCTTAATGAATTTCCCTTTTATTCATCAAGTGCCTAAATCCAGAACACTGTTAAGATTTGCTTATTTATTTAGGGACTCGTTATTTGAATGCTTATTTTCATAACCAGCTGATTTCTCATACGTTTGGTATATTTAGACTTTCTCGTTGTCATAATCGCAATGACTAAAGATATTATTAAAAGCAAAAACAACAAGAAACTTATGAGGATAGTTAACCTTTATGATTTTCGATCATAAATGTGCTGATCAAGTCAACTTAAAGAAAATCGAAATCAATTATTTGTAACTATTTATGTCATTGTAAAAAAGACCAAACAGCGATAACTGTTTGGTCTTTTTTACAATGACATATCAAACTTTTTATATTTGCTTCTTTCTTTATATTTCCTTCTTATAATCATAAGAATGACCAAACTGTACTATTGAATGAGTAGCTATTTGAGTCTAGATAATAGAATTAAAGGACTTAAATGTGTTGATGTGAGAAGCAGGTATAGATATGATTTTATAATCTAGATATCTCTGTACACGACAAAAATGCTCAAAGTCTCAAAGGTCGTGGACTAGGAGACAAATAACTTATTAGAACCTCAAACACACGTCGATTGCCAGCAAAGAAATACTCACGCAAACCATCAATCAAA
>Ga0208670_100185_pt1 | contig 20413 bp, 14 predicted proteins | sample 24BtaG_FD_184098 | JGI IMG/M metagenome (GOLD analysis project Ga0208670, IMG submission 184098) | Marine viral communities from Cariaco Basin, Caribbean Sea - 24B_WHOI_OMZ_CsCl (SPAdes) (version 2) | ecosystem: Environmental > Aquatic > Marine > Oceanic | place: Caribbean Sea: Cariaco Basin...
AGTTTGCTGATTTTTGTGCCGAGCGAATGGTGGGTATTGGCGCGGGTAATTTCTACGCACAAGCTCTGTGTGAGCAGCTGGGTATTATGCAGCAGGGCGGTGTAATTCGCGCTGGTTGTTTGCACTACAATACAATCAAAGAAATAGACGTGTTATTTGATTTGATAGATGAATTTTTGAATGCATAAAAAATCCCAACCGATTGGTTGGGATTTTTTATTAAGTTAAGGTTTTAAGCCTAAGCATTATCTAAAGCTTAACGCATAAGGCAAGGCTTACGCGGCGCTTTGTGAGGCAAGTTGACGCAACACATAATGTAATACACCACCATGACGTACATACTCACGCTCTTTTGGCGTCTGCAGCATCACATTCACTTCAAAGCTTTCAGAGCTGCCATCAGCACGTGTCGCAGTTACCGTCGCCGTTTTGCTTTCGCCGTTTTCAAGCCCAGTAATGCTTAACACTTCTGAGCCGTCTAGGTTATAGGTTTCTGCATTTTCGCCTTTTTTGAAGGTTAATGGCAGGACACCCATACCGACTAGGTTAGAACGGTGAATACGCTCAAATGAGCTGGTCAATACCGCTTTGACACCCAATAGGATAGTACCTTTGGCTGCCCAGTCACGGCTTGAGCCTGACCCATATTCTTCACCACCGAGTACCACCAAAGGACGCTTGTCTTGTTTGTACTTCATTGCAGCATCATAGATGGCCATTTCTTCACCCTCTTGCAAGGTCGCTTTATCACCGCTGAAGTAATATGTATAGCCGCCTTCTTTACCACCCATCATTTTGTTTTTGATACGGATGTTGGCAAAAGTACCACGGGTCATGATTGCATCATTACCACGGCGTGAGCCATAACTGTTGAAGTCTTCTTGCATCACTCCGCGCTCTTGTAAGTATTTACCCGCTGGTGAATCAGGATCAATATTACCGGCAGGAGAAATGTGATCGGTAGTGATTGAGTTACCAAATAGACCTAAGATGCGAGCATTTTCAATATCTTTAATGCCTTCTGGCTCCATGGTCATGTCATCAAAGAAAGGTGGGTTTTTGATGTACGTTGACGCTTCGCTCCATGGATAGAGTTGGCTATCTGCTGAACTAATAGCATTCCAAGCTGCGCTACCGTCAAACACTTTACCGTAGTTTTTGCGGAACATATCAGCATCGATGTTATTGGCAATCAGCTCATTAATCTCTTCCGACGTAGGCCAGATGTCTTTTAAGAACACATCATTACCTTCTGGGTCTTGGCCGATAGGATCTTTGGTTAAGTCAATATTTACAGTACCAGCAAGGGCATATGCTACGACTAGAGGTGGTGACGCTAAGTAGCTCGCTTTCACATGTGAGTGAATACGGCCCTCGAAGTTACGGTTACCAGACAACACAGCAGCGGCTACTAGGTCTTTTTCTTCAATGCCTTTTTGGACAGACTCTAATAAAGGACCTGAGTTACCAATACAGGTAGTACAACCGTAACCCACTAGATAGAAGCCAATTTTTTCAAGCTCGTCCATTAGTTGCGATTTTTCTAAATAATCGGTCACTACTTTAGAGCCCGGTGCCAATGAGGTTTTAACCCAAGGTTTGGCAGTTAAGCCTTTGGCAGCGGCTTTTTTAGCCACTAAGCCTGCACCAATCATAACCGCAGGGTTAGATGTGTTGGTACAAGAGGTAATAGCAGCGATAACCACAGAACCATCATGTAGGTCATGTTTTTGATCATTAATGCTAATCGTTGAGAATACGTCAGGTTTAGCAGACAAACGATCGGCTTGCTCTTGTTCTCCGCCTTCTTGATCAAAGCGTACTTTACCTTCTACTTCTGATTTACGATCTTTGGTCATTGCATGTAGAGTTTCACCAAAACGGGTATGCATATCAGATAAATTAATACGCTGCTGTGGTAAGTTTGGACCGGCTAGAGCAGGCTGTACAGAGGATAAATCTAAATGCAGATTGCTTGAATAGGTGGCAGCTGGGGTATTGCTATCGTGCCATAACCCTTGCGCTTTGGCATATTTTTCAACCAATTCAATTTGAGCTTCATCACGGCCTGACAGACGCAGATAATCAATTGCCATCTGGTCAATCGGGAAGATACCACAGGTTGCGCCATATTCAGGTGACATGTTGGCAATCGTTGCACGATCCGCCAATGGCATATTGTGTAGTCCTTCACCATAGAACTCAACGAACTTACCGACCACACCATGAGCACGTAGCATTTCAACCACACGTAATACGAGGTCAGTTGCGGTCACACCTTCTTGTAGCTTACCTGTCATTTCAAAACCAACAACTTGTGGGATAAGCATTGATGAAGGCTGGCCTAGCATAGCAGCTTCGGCTTCAATACCGCCCACACCCCAACCTAAAACACCAATACCATTAATCATAGTGGTGTGGCTGTCCGTACCGAATACGGTATCAGGATAAGCGGTCCATTCGCCATTTTGCTCACTGGCCATGACCACACGCGCCAAATACTCTAAGTTCACTTGGTGCACGATACCTGTAGCTGGCGGCACTACTACGAAGTTTTTAAATGCGTTTTTACCCCAGTGCAAGAACTCATAACGCTCGTTATTGCGCTTAAATTCGATTTTTTCGTTTAAGTCTAAAGAGTCTTCACGACCATAGACATCAACCTGTACCGAATGGTCGACCACTAGTTCACTGGGAATAAATGGGTTAATTTGTTCCGCTTTACCGCCCAGTTTGACTACCGCATCACGCATAGCGGCCAAGTCGACGACAGAGGGCACACCTGTAAAGTCTTGAAGCACCACACGGGCTGGCATAAACGCAATCTCTTTTGACGCTTCGGCACCGGCATCCCAGTTGGCTACCGCTTCAATATGATTTTCACCGACAGACTGTCCACCGTCTTCGTTGCGCAGTAAGTTTTCTAGCACAATTTTCATGCTATAAGGTAGGGTATTAATATTGGGGTATTTTTCCGCAAGTTTGGGTAGGCTGTAATAGGCATGGTCTTTGCCTGCGACCGTTAACTTGTCTTTTACATTAAATATATCGCTCATAATGGCTTCCTTTTATACTTATTAACTTCTTTTTTTAAAAGTTATTATTAGTTGAGGTGGCTAGTTTTTCGTTCTCAGCAGATAGGTTTGCAGGGGCTGGCTCGTCTCTCTTTATTCAATCTCTATTCAGTGTTCTATAAATTTTTTGGTTGGTGGCTCTATTATTGATGCTTTATCAAATAGGACGCTTTATCGAATAGAGAATTTATGAGTAATGGGCTAGCGCAAACTGAGTGCTGAAGAATAAGGTTGAGCTTATTCTTGGGTATTTGAAAATTCATCCACGTGGCTTTTTGATTGGCTTTAGAGGATGATGACAAGGCGTCGTCCTGATACATTGTCATGTCTACTACCATAACAAAGATTGCGGTATTTATTAAGGTTTGGACGTATTGGCATCGTGTGAAAATCGTAACAGAAAACAGTGAACTACCTGCTATGTTGCTTGTTAGAGGCTATTGGGTGGCTATAATGGTGGGTGTCTAATTAATAAGCCGTTTAGGTAAATAATAAATAAAGTCGCGCTAAAGATATCCATATTAAAAACAGTGATTGTAATTACTGATTAGCCTTTATATTAAACTTCAAATTTGAGATAAAAAAAGACCACCGAAAATCGGTGGCCTTTTTTATTATTGATTTATCGTTTCTTTTAACTCAGTCGTTTAACATAATCACTATTAGGTGTAATAAGACCAATGTAGTGTTTCGAAAAACTTAACAACGCTGTTTTTAAAACCTATGATAGCAGGGGTTAATCCTTTTCTGCTCATACCCTCATTATAACATTTCTGGTCATCTGACTAAATAGTTTGGCCGTGGTGCATCTGAGCAACTGCATTTTATACTGCAGATTACTAAAGTCACTTATCGCAAAATATTACTCTCGGTATAAGCAGATGAGTTTAGTAATAGTTTCACCAGCTGTGTCTGGGTAAGTAATTGACCAATCAGTATTGTAATCACTGCTGAAAACTGATTTGCCATTAAGTGAAGTCTTTAACGACAATATTCTCATTTTCATAGGTTGGCTCTCACAATTCACCTCCTGCAATGCAACCGTTTCGTTGTACTTTCTGCCGTCTGGTGTCGTTTGAACCTGCTTGAAAGCGTATTTGTTAAATATCTGGTTATAAACTCCGGAGCTTGCTATTGAGTCTGTATCAATGTAGACCTCATTCCCATAGTTTTTTAAAGCGAGCACCCAATTAGATGCACTTGCTATTACTGACATTAAACCTGCCATTGCTAATACCGCTAGCTTCTTCATACCATCTCCCAATACAATTTTTGCTTAATTATAACGTCAGTATAGCTAATCAAACAATAATAGAGAGGGTGACTCTTATTGGTAGAGTATTGGTATCAATTAAAGTCAGTTAAGACTAAATTCAACTTGCACATTACCTTGTCCAAGCCTATCGGCTAACTTATCAGGTTGATTCACTTTACCAATGCGCGTATAGGAATATAATGAAGAGAAATTCTTATAAAACACCACTAACGTTGATGAGCCATATAACATGATGTCACCATTATGAATGGTATTGGCACGACTGGTATTCGTTGGCAATGCATTTGGTAACTGAGCGTACTTTTCGTTACTGTGCAAATCTTCCATATTTAATGTTAAGGGCAATTGTGCTGCAAACGCATGCGCAGTCGCATTGTCCTCAAAAGTTACTTCAAAACGATGTCCATCAACTGTCATCCACATATTCATCTGCTTCTCTTTTGATATCGGCTGCTCTGTACTATTGTGGCTTGTATTTTGTGTCAAACTTTCATGCCCAATGGGTGAGTCTGGTGTACGATTTTGATTATCAGCACAAGCGCTTAAGGCTGACATAACACCAAGTATCATTATAATAATCATACGGCTCTTCACATTCATCTGTCAAAACCCTCTAAAGTAGTTGCTTTTTGGCCAATCGCGAGGTTAAAAACGCAGAAATCATTAAAATAATAGCACTCGCTATAAACGTTACTTGATAACCCTTATGATCAAATAAGACCCCGCCCAATGTTGAACCCACCGCAATAGCAAGTTGAATGACAGCCACCATTAATCCGCCACCAACTTCAGCATTTTCTGGAAGCGTTCGAGCAAGCCAGCTCCACCAACCTACGGGGGCCGCTGTACCTAAAAGTCCCCAGATGCCAAATAGTACAGACACAATCATGAGTGATGTTCCAAATAATGTGAACATCACTGCAATGGCTGCCATGATAATTGGAATGATAATTAAGGTTGCGTAAAAACGGCGATCTAGAAATATAGTAATGACACAGGTTCCAATAAAACCCATCGCCCCAATACCAAGTAAAATTAGGGATAGAGTGGAAGTATCAACTTGGGTAATGGTTTCTAAGAAAGGTCTTACATAGGTATAAAGTGAGAATTGCCCCATAAAAAACAAACTGACTGCGAGCATACCAATCGTCACTATAGGATTGCGTAATAAGCCCAAAATAGTAGGTTGCTTTGCTGAGTGATCGATCGTAACTTGCAGGGAGGGTAAACTAATCCACTGCCAAATAAGCGCCAGTATAGCGATAGGAACCAGACAAAGAAACGCACCACGCCAACCAATGACTGAACCAAGATAACTGCCCATAGGGGCTGCAATAACCATTGCCAGTGCGTTACCGCTGTTAAAAATTGCCATTGCTCGGGGTACATCTGAGCTTGGTACTAAGCGCATAGCCGTCGCCGCTGACATTGACCAGAAGCCACCGATCACTATACCAATTAACGCTCGACCTACCATATAAACCGTATAATTCTGTGCCAATGCAATAATGACACCTGATACGGCCATCATTGCAGTTAAGAGCAACAATAGCGTTTTACGATTCATGCTGCCTGCTATACGAGAGATCGTCAAACTTGTGATAACTGCAAAAGCACCTGAAATGGCAATACCTTGACCCACCATTCCTTCACTGATGTTGAGATCTGCTGTAATCGGAGTTAACAAACTTACCGGCATAAACTCTGAAGCAATTAAAGTAAAAACGCACAGTGTCATGGCGAAAACCCCGCTCCAGTAAGCAGGCTGCTCTTCAATTACTTCACTTTCTTTGGTGTTTAACATACCTATTCTCGATATTAATATATTTAAAACGTCAGTTTTTAAAGTGACAGGGCGGGCTAAAGAGGTCCCCCTAAACATAAATGAACAACCGGCCATCACTTAGCCGGTTGTTGTTATGCTTCATTAGTTGCTCTACTTTTATTTCAGATTTGTGCGAAAAAATTCTGTTAATTTGTCAAAAGGAATTTTATCCATGCGATCGTACAAATCGACATGATTAGTATTAGGCAGAATAAGTAGCTCTTTGGGTTCTTTGGCTTTTTGATAAGCAGTTTCGCTGAAATATCGAGAGTGTGCGTTTTCACCAGCAATAATTAAAATGGGACGCGGAGATATCTCATCAATATAGCTCAGCAGTGGCATATTCATAAATGACAAGGGCATCGTAGCCGTCCATGCTCCGCTTGAGTTCACCGAATTTTTATGGAAACCTCTATCTGTCCGGTAGTAATCGAAAAATTCTTTTTGTACAGGGTTCGGGTTATTGTCCAAGGTTTCGGGCAAAATTCGATCCGCCGTGGTCACTTTGCCATTATCGTCTACATTGAGGTCATGATTGGCCGTTGCAGGTTTTCCTTTCTCTGCATCTACCCAGCGTTGTTGATTAAGGTGTTTTAACACGGCTTGACGATCGTTAGCGTCATAGCGATCAGTGCCATTACCTACGCCATGTCCCATTGCACGGCTCATATCGTACATGCTGGTCGTGGCGACCGCTTTAATACGTGTATCCATCGCAGCCGCATTCAGACCCATGCCACCCCAGCCGCAAATACCAATAACGCCAATCCTATTTCTATCGACTTCAGGACGTAACCCTAAGTAATCTATCGCTGCACTAAAGTCTTCAGTATTGATATCTGGAGAGGCTACATTTCTAGGTTGGCCGCTGCTTTCACCTGTATACGAAGGGTCGAAGGCGATAGTAACAAAACCCTGCTCTGCCATTTTCTGGGCATATAGTCCTGATGCTTGTTCTTTCACAGCACCAAAAGGCCCACTAACAGCCAATGCCGCCAGCTTTTCGCCCTTATAAGTTTTTGGTATATAAAGGTCTGCTGCGAGAGTGAGGCCATAACGGTTTTTGAACGTTACCTTTTGATGGGTGACGCTATCACTTTTAGCAAAGGTTTTATCCCATTTTTGTGTAAGGGGTAGGGTGGATGTGGTTGCCTGTGCCATATGATTCGCTCCAAAGAGGGTTGAACTGACAAGTAATCCTAAGCTAAGCTTTTTTATCATTGATAATGCAGTCATTGGTTATCCTTGGTAATGACAGACAATAACGTATCTGATGATTACTTATATTGTGTGTGCAGAAATAGTGGTGTTATAAACCAAGCAAAGCTTTTTGTAATCTATTCTTTGTGGTTATGAGATTATCTTATACTGCTACAATTCCAGTGATAATACCTATTTTTTAGCTTTTATTTATTCACTCAGGTTCTAAATATGCGACAACAAGAAAATTATAATGAGCTGCATGCTTTCTTATTGGTTGCTCAAGAAAGCAGTTTTACTAAAGCTGCTATCAAACTTGGAATATCACAATCCGCATTGAGCCGCTCCATCAAATTATTAGAGCAACGCTTAGGGCTACAGCTATTTACGAGAACCACACGCAGTTTGTCTTTGACACACGCAGGTGAAGCGTTATTTGTAACCGCTGAGCAGAGTTTCGGCTCATTAGATAAGAAATTAGATGAACTCAAGCATTTACGAGAAACGCCTGCGGGGTTGGTGCGCATCAGTGCTAGTCAATACGCTATTGATAAAGTCCTTTTGCCCAAATTAGCTAAGTTCAAGCAGCTTTATCCTGATATTGAATTGGAGTTGATAAGCGATACTGCTCTGTCTGATATTATCAGCACACAATTTGATGCAGGTGTACGCTTTGGTAGCTTGGTTACTGACGGCATGATATCGGTGCGTATTGACTATGACGAGGAGATTGCTGTAGTAGGTTCACCGGACTATTTCCACGAGTTTGGCTTTCCTAAAACCCCAGTAGATTTGAACGATCACAACTGTTTGGGCTATCGATTTATGAATGGTGGTATGTATCATTGGGATTTTGTGATTGATGGCCAGCCCTATAAGTTAAAGACGCAAGGGCAATGGGTATTTTCGACTGATTATTCAGTGATTGATGCAGCAAAACGAGGACTAGGCATTGGTTATGTGCCCATCGATATGGTCAAAGAGGAACTAAAAAGTGGCCAACTCATTCATGTATTGCGAGAGTTCAGTCATACCTTTAGCGGTTTTCATTTATATTATCCGCATCACAATGTGTCACCTGCGCTACGAGCCGTTATTGATGCTTTGAGAGTGAGATAATATTTATTCGAAGCTTAAGTAGCATTTTTATTCTCTACGATAGTCACTCTGCTTATAGTTATTAGCAGTGAAGGCATTATAGTTAAGTAAATACATAACTAAATTGAATTGATTTACTTGGAGTAAATAAATTTTAGTTTGCTTTTAGGGTTGGTTAAATATAACTCATGTATACTAGATTTAATAATGGACTACTTAAGATGTCTTCAAGGACTGCACATCATGAAAGATGAAACTATGGCAGAATTGATTAACACGAGTAATTATGGTCAGACTTTAGAGGGCTATAAAGACTTACTGAATCAAAGTATTATTAATATAGCTCCAGATTTTTCACAAGATTTTTTGCTGAGCGTCTTACCTAGCTATTGGCAAGAATGGATTTTACCGCTAGTGGGAGGCCCCTTCCTTCTTTTGTTCTTAGCTGAGTGGTTTTATCAGTCCAAAAGAGGTAAAGGTGATAACTTTACCCTACGACGTGCAGTTACAAACTTTAGTCTGGGTGGGTCATATCTGGGGTTTGAGCTGATAGTTCAAGCTTTGGTGGTTATACCTATATGTTTGTGGCTGTATCAATATCGCCTGTTTACTATTGAAGTAACTTGGCTAACCTTTATCCCTATCTTTATTGCCGTAGAGTTCTGTTATTACTGGTTTCATAGAGCTTCACATAGAGTAAACTGGTTCTGGTCAGCTCATGTGTTGCATCATTCGGATGATCGAATGAATTTATCAACAGCGATGCGACAGAGTTTGTTGTACTCAGTCACAGGCTGGTGGGTATTCTTTCTGCCGCTAATGTTGCTTGGCGTTCATCCCGTTTGGGTCTTTTTCTTTTATGCTTTAGATCTTATTTATCAATTCTTTATTCATACTGAAACTGTTGGGAAATTTCCTAAATGGGTTGAGTATATCTTTGATACGCCTTCTAATCATCGTGCTCATCATGGAGCCAATGGAGAGTATATTGATAAGAACTATGGCGGAGTGATTATTATTTTCGACCGAATGTTTGGAACATACGTTGAAGAGGATAGGATTAATAATCCAGTCAAGTATGGAGCTGTTGGTGAACCTAGTCACGATAATATATTTCATTTAATATTCGATGTTTTTATTCGCATGTGGAAGCGGTTTTTTAAAGCAAAAGGCTTTAAGAATAAATTAGGAGCATTTTTTAGACCGCCATCTGCAAATTAACATTAGTATTGAAAGCCGTAAGAATCCCATTTTGATATAACCGACGTTATATGAATGGACTTTGATTGAACGTATTTTAAAATACAGTTAATAAAAAAATCTTCCCTAGATGGTATCGTTCAACTGTTAAAGTAGTTTATGCATTGTTAGATTAGCTAATTTATCACAGGCAATTAACCAAGTGGATATTCCTAATCAAATGGTCGTCTATTCTTAAATTAACAAGTTCACTTGTTATTAAAAATAATGGACAGTTAATTTACCATTTCATGTTCGAATGTATCTTGGCTATTTTAATTAGTTCCATTGTATCAGTCTATTTTAGGTGGTCTATTATCTAACCACAGGCAGCACTTGAATAGTTCCTCTAGGGTATACCTTTTTATTAACTAACGTCGTATTTGCTGACCAGTTTCAATCAACTGTGGACTATCTGGATCCACTGCAAAAAGTGTATAAAAAGAATGTATAGGGTTAGTAGTACTGTTTATGGTCACACTGTTCTATAGATTCTTGTGCGAAACTTTCAATGTACAAGCTACTTTCGAGGTTATCTGTCAACTTAATTTGAAAACGTAAGCTACCATCCGCATTATAAATAGCTGCATTATTGGGATACCTGAAAAACCACGGATAACTAGTAGCTTCACTGAACTTTCCTGGCTGTTCTTTGTAAATAACTACAAATCCTGTGCGATCAGGTAATAGCTCTATGATGTTGGAAACTGGAATAAAAATTTCTTGATCATCTCCTAGCTTAATAAAATATTTAGATGAAATTACTTTATGACCTTTACTTAAGTGCGTATACAATTCGGATCCTTTATTCTGATCTGCACTACTCTCTATAAATAATCGTCCATCATCGCATGTGCTTTTAATTAAAATTTCTTTAATCAATGTTTTTTTCATTTCAATACCTTTTACCATAACGTCCGTTGTGGGAACACGTTCGATGCCTGTATAGCGCACCGATCACAGATAGAATATGCATGGTAAGTACACCATGAAGTACACTGTGACTATTTCAGCGAGTTAAAACGTTGATACCATTAGCCCATAGCTAAAGATTCAAGTCCTCACTAGGGACTTAAATCTTCGCTAAATGCACTAAGACTATCTCATTCAAACAATTGGTGCTACTAGCTTAAATATCTAAGCGTCCATTTTGAATGAGAATGAGTGCTCACGAAGGGCAGTACTTTCCACCAAGCTCGGTAGTTGTCAGACCCAAAATAAAACAAGCCATAAAACTTCAAACATTAACCAAAAAAAGACTCTCCTATATTTATAGAAGAGTCTTAATTGTTATTTTGCAGGCTTAAACCAGTACTTTAGCTTAAACTGAAATTTTAGTCAGTGACTGGCTAAGTTGGTGATTGCGTTAACCTTAATAGTGAACTAAATTCTAAATGCTGGGAAACGGCTGTTGATCACACTTTCCGCTTCAATCAGATTCATAATCTCATCAGCGATGTTCTCTGAAAGCTCTAGATTAGTAGAGAAACCAACACAAGAAGAGTTAATTTCGCCCAACACATAGACATCTTTGCCTTTGTCATCGGTGTCTAAAATAAAGTCAGCAGTCCATAATAGTGGCAAGGCATACCCACCCAGACGAGCTTGTAACATCGGAATACTAGACTCTACTTCGTCGACCATTTCCTGCCACTGCTCAGGCTTGTCATAGCGATAAGTCGCGCCAGAGAATAGGGTAGCTGAGAACGAATCAGCAGCCTCATCGGGCTTCTTATGAACCACAGATACCGCTTTATCACGTAGCATTAACACTCGGATTTCGCCTTCTTTGATGCGCGGTAAAAAGGGCATATCCAAAATCAGTCCGTTATCGCCTTCTAGATACTGATAGCAAAACTCGATAAATTCGCCTAATGTTTTCTCTTCTACATGGTTGTCTAATGCTTCGGTCAGTCTTAACACGGCGTCTTCTGGGATTTCGGTCACATCTTTGTATTTTTTAGGGTCTTTTAATTGAACGCGCCAAATTCCTTCACCGGTAGAGCCGCGGTTTTGTTTTAGTACCCGTTCGCCTCTGGCCAATGTGGTTGGGAACTGGTTTTTTAGCTCATCATAATCATAGTAGCAGTACACATCTTCAGGAACTAATGTCGTGCCTTTCAAGCGTTCTACAACGTTTTTGGCGCCATAGTTAATCATGACGTCAGGGTGAGGTAAGCCTTTAACGCCTTGATGTACCAATTCACGTAGCATCTGGAAGTAACCTGTTTCATCTTTGAGGTTACCTGGATTGATACGGCTCACATAAGCGTCGGCTTTGTCGATGGTATAACGGTAGATTTCACCGCGATTTTCGTCACTATAAAAAATAACCTCAGCGGTCCAGCCACGGGCTTTTAGTGATTCAATAATAGGGTAGGTGTCGCGGCGATAGCCATATTTACTCTTATCAGTGCCACCACGGGCTTCAAAAATAACAACATGTTTTTTCATACTAAAATCTCTGTTAAAGCCAATAATTTATTTAATAAATAAGCTGAGCAATAGGGGTTGTACAACTGTGGCTGAGAATGGAATTAATAAGGGGTTAGCTTAGATGGGGGATAGTTCGAGGTTTAATTTTAAAAGGCGCAAGTCTATAGAAGAGTGAAGTAGAACACAATACAGAATACTAAATTTTTTAGATTTTTATCACAGTGTCCATAACATCCGTTGTATCAGCTGCTGCTATACATTAACGGTGTTTTATGAACTAATTATGACAGTAATAGGACGAGGGTGATACTTAAAATTTGTGCTAAAAACGGGATAAGCTAGAAGGTGTTGGCCTACTGTAAAAGTTAAATCTACAGTGTGCCATTTACACCTTAATTAATGACGAATAAGTCGCCAAATAACAAGGGAATAATCAATAATGAGATTGGTCTATTAAGCAATCAAATTTGATTTATTAACAAGTCAAAATATCAGTATGATGGTCAATATAAGTACTGATTAAATGATTAAACTCATCGCTTTTGCCAATATGAGGCCAATGTCCGGCGCCACTATAAAAATGAGCATCCGCTGTTGGAATGACCTGTAATAACTCTAGGCTACGTGACAAAGGAACAACTTTGTCGTCTCGACCATGAAGTAACAACACGGGTAAACGACATTGACTTAACGCCTCAAAATCTAACGCAAATTCTTCACGGTCTCTGTCTCGAGCGGCCAATAAAGTAGGTCTCAAGCCCCGAGTCTTTTCCTTTAAAGCAGCCTCATAGCGTAACTCGACTAGAGTTTGGCAGACCAAGGCGTCGTTGCAGATATTCTTATGTAAATCTTGTTCAATTAGGGCGGCAGAAAGTGGGCTTTTAGGCTTAGGGGTTGCGGCAGACGCTGTAGTAGCTGGTGTAGAAAGAGACGGGTCACATTTGGCACCGCCAGTACCAATTGAAACCACGCCATAAATACGTTCAGGATGGTCGATTGCCAACTGTAAGGCGACCCAACCCCCCAAGGAGCTGCCAACCAGCCAAGCCTTGTCTATATTCAAAGCATCCATCAAACGAAGGGTGTGATCGCCCCATTGCTTAATACCATAGGTGCTGTCTGCGGCGTTAATCGTCTCTCCATAGCCAATAGAGTCAAAGGCAATGGCGCGATAATGTTGACTAAGGTAGGGCATGTTTTGCCACCAAGTCACTGCGGCCGACGTGCCCAACCCTGACCCGTGTAACAGCAATAAAGGGATGCCTTCACCTTGGTCATAACAGTGGGTAAGCTCGTTAGGGGCGGTCTCTACCCATTTATCTTCAAGATTAAAAAACTGATCAGTTTTAAACTCTGGAGGAGATAATGTCATGATGGTGTCTGCTCTGCTAAACTTTTGAATATGATTGCATTTTAGCTTAATTTGGTCAGGCTGAGGTTTATTTTTTGCCAACTTCTGTTAACAAATATCAAGCGTATTAAAAAATCAAAGCTATATAAGAGCTATTTAGAGGACGGCTATATCAAGGTCATGTCTATAAACTGCCCTCTATGACGGATTGGCTTATGTCCATTTAGCGAGAGGTTTTACAGGAGGCATATGCTTAAATCTAGACAGAGAAACTTAATTAGATAAGCATCAAGCTGATGCTTTTGCTTAACTTAATTTTCTCAATAGCTTACGCATCCTACAGAATAGAGTGAGTTTAATTTGTTAAACTTAACTTCGGTATTTTTATGAGCCAAGAGCTGTTATCTTTCAAAGCCTCCCTTTGAGCTTTCTTCTTTTAAAGACACGATCTTTAATATTTATAGTTTTCATCTTATAAGCAGTCCACTTCAAGAGCAGACCGCTTTAATAACTGTCTTTTTTAACCCAATAACCTACCATCAGGAATCGAATGCAGCGACGTAAATTTATTAAATCAATGGGACTTGGCCTAGGTGTCGTGGGTAGCTCGGCGGCAATGAGTGGCTGTCAAACTTTAGCCAAAGGCTCTGTACAATCTGGCTTACAATCCGATCCTAAGCCGATTAAGCAAGCTGGTCATTTCAGCAATATTATTGTTGGTAGTGGTTATGGCGGTGCGGTCTCTGCCTTACGTCTCAGTGAGCAAGGGCATAAGGTACTAATCTTAGAAATGGGGATGCGCTGGGACAGAACCCCCAATCACACCACATTTTGTAAAATGATTAACGCTGATGAGCGGTCCAGTTGGTTCAAAAATTGGCCCAGTGCACCGATTCCTATTCCACGTCGGATTGCTAAGTATCCTGGGGTGTTAGATATTATTGAATATGACAATATGAAGGTATTCGCTGGCCGTGCTTACGGCGGTGGCTCCATCGTCAATGGGGCGATTGCCATCCAGCCCAGACGGTCTCATTTCGAGCAAACCTTTCCGTGGCTCAACAGCGATGAGATGTATGACATCTTTTTTCCTCGTGCCCTAAAGCAGTTGAGAGTCAGTCAAATCCCTGAGGACTTTTTTAATAATTCTGAGCATTATGAATTTACCCGAGCTGCAGAACGTCAGGCCGAAAAAGCAGGGCTAAAAACAGAGTTTTTCGGAAACAGCTATGACTTTGATTATATGCAAAAAGAAGCCAAGGGGGAGGTCTATCCGTCAGCGCTGGGTGGTGAAGTCATTTACGGTAACAATGCTGGCAAGTATTCGCTAGATTTGACCTATCTTAAAGATGCAGAAGCTACTGGCAATGTGGCGGTCAAGACATTGCGTAAAGTGAATGGTATTAAGCAATTAGACAACGGTCAGCTTGAACTTGAGGTACAGGTGCTTAATAAGCAAGGCGGTATTGATGCCATTGAGTATTACCGCTGTGACAAGTTATTTCTGAATGCAGGCAGTACCGGTACCTCAGAGCTATTATTAAAAAGCCAAGCCGCAGGTACTCTTAATAATCTGAACGAGCATGTGGGTCAGCATTGGGGCCCCAACGGTAATATTATGACCGGTCGTAATTTTGTACATGCGGCAGGCGAGGCCCAGTCTACCATCCCAGTGAAAGGCATTAATATGTGGGATGGCGATAGAGGAGGCTCGAAATATAAGATATTTGCCGAAATCGCCCCCTTACCTCTAGGGCTCGAGACTTGGACCACCTTATATTTGGCCATTACCGATAACCCAGAGCGCGGTAACTATTATTATGATAAAGCCTCTGGCACAGTGAAGCTAAACTGGAAACGCTCGCAAAATGAGTATTCGGTTAATGCGGCCAAAGAGTTGATTGAAAAGCTAGGTAAAGCCAATGGAGGCCACGTCTCAAGCTTATTGTTTACCAAAGGCTTTGGCGATAACTTTTGTTATCATCCTTTAGGGGGCTGTGTATTGGGCAAAGCTACGGATGAGTTTGGTCGAGTCAAAGGTCACGAAAGCATTTATGTCCAAGACAGTGCCCTAATTCCGGGCAGTGCTGGGGTCAATCCCTATGTGTTTATCACCGGTCTTGCTGAGCGTAATATGAGTTATATTTTGCAGCAGGATTTTGGGTAAATAATTTTAATAAATTTCCTGCGACCACAGTCTCAGTAACCCAAAGCTTTTTAGATGTCCCTGAGCCTTCTGATTATTATTATCAGAGGGCTTTCTATATTGACGCCTCTGTTTTAAGTTCTGAATCTAGGTTTCAAACTATTAGGCCATTGGACCTACTAAAGCGCAATTGAAATCCTACCCTTTATCCGCAACAATACAACTAGCCAATTCATTCAGCCAAAAACAATAACTTTAAAAGTGGCAGCGTCAAATTAACAAGACGGACTGTCTTTATACAGATTATGGAGAATCATAATGAAATTAAGAATACTAAAATCAGAAGTCACCAACCCATGGTTTAACCTGGCGACAGAAGATTGGATCTTTCAAGAGTTGGACTCAGACACCCACATCCTATTTTTATGGCGTAACGCAGAAACCGTGGTTATCGGCCGCTCACAAAATCCTTGGGTAGAATGTAAAACCGATAAAATGGAAGAAGATGGCGTTTATTTGGCCCGTCGTCAAAGTGGTGGCGGGGCGGTGTTCCATGATTTGGGCAATACCAACTTTACTTTCTTATCGCCAAAAGAAGACTACAACCAAGAGGCCAACTTCCAAATCATTATTAATGCTTTGAACAAGCTGGGTATTGAGGCGACGCAATCGGGGCGTAATGACATGCAAGTTGGCGACCGTAAAATATCGGGCAGCGCGTTTAAACATGCCGTTGACCGTAGCTTTCATCATGGTACGGTGTTGGTTAATGCCAATATGCAAAAGTTGGCAGATTATTTGAACCCACATCCTTTAAAGCTACAAGCCAAAGGCATCAAGTCAGTGCGCTCACGTGTAGCAAACTTAGTCGAATTTAATGACAGCATTACTCATGAAAGCCTGTCTCAAGCCATTATCGATGCTTTTTGTGAGTATTATGGAGAGACGGTAGACGTTGAAGAGTTGGACGAAGCGTCGCTTAAAAATGAGCCACATTTGAATAAATACTATGAACAAATGGCCGATTGGAACTGGCGCTTTGGTAAGACACCTGCCTTTTCCCACCATATTGAAACCCGCTTTGATTGGGGTATTATCGACTTGCATTTAGATGTCGAGCAAGCGCTGATTAAAGATGTGGTTATCTTCTCAGATGCGTTAAATGTTGAGCTAATTGAGGCTTTAAAAGCGGCTTTGGTAGGCACAAGATATACTCTAGACTCAGTACAAGCAACGCTTGATAATTTAAAACAGGCACAGCCAGAAGTAGCAGAGCAGGTCACTGACTTTCAGGCTTGGTTACTGCGTGAAATGGAAACCTAAACTGGGCTGTCACCGAAGGTTATTAACCCTATGTTTGTCTTATATTGTTTATCACTTTTGTTGTTTATCTCTAAGGAATCTCAGTGCTAACCGAAACTTTAAACTCTCTACAGCAAGATGCTGTATTAAACCAACTTCGCTCGGCAACACCTGTATTTTGGCAAAACACAAAGCTGGCCTCTTTTAAAGACGCCGCTGCCGATGTGGGGCTAACCCAAGCCGATGTCGATGCTGCCATGGCAAGATTGCAACGATTCTCCCCTTATATTCAGAAGGTGTTTCCTGAGACCAAAGCCTCAAACGGCATTATTGAAAGCGAGTTTTATCGCACAGAGCAGCTGCAAAAGGCATTGGGGATAGAGAAGGGGGCGCTGTATATCAAAGCCGATAATGAGCTGCCTATTTCAGGGTCAATAAAAGCCCGCGGTGGTATCTATGAAGTACTGCAGTATGCCGAAAAGCTGGCGTTGGACCATGGATTACTGAGTATTGAGGATGACTATAGCAAGTTGGACTCCAAGCCATTTCGTGACTTCTTTTCAAAGTATTCAGTAGCTGTAGGCTCGACAGGTAACTTAGGATTGTCTATTGGCATCATGTCAGCAAAGCTAGGCTTTAAGGCACAAGTTCATATGTCATCTGATGCCAAACAATGGAAAAAAGACAAGCTTAGAGCCAATGGGGTCGAAGTGTTTGAGTATGACGGTGACTATGGACAAGCAGTCGCCAGTGGTCGTCAACAGGTTGAGCAAGACCCTTACGGCTATTTTGTGGATGATGAAAATTCAAAGCATTTGTTCTTAGGGTATGCCGTGGCGGGCATCCGATTAAAGCAGCAGTTCGATAAAGCAGGCATCATTATTGACAAGCAGCATCCGCTTTATGTCTACCTGCCTTGTGGCGTAGGCGGTGGACCGGGCGGTGTGGCATTTGGGTTAAAGCTTGCGTTTGGCGACCATGTTCATTGTGTCTTTGCTGAGCCAGTACAGTCGCCTTGTATGTTACTGGGCATTTATACTGGGCTACATGATGTAATTAGCGTACAGGATATCGGTCTGAGTAATCATACCATTGCCGATGGTCTAGCGGTTGGCCGAGCATCAGGCTTTGTGGGTCAAGCCTTACAGCGCTCATTGACGGCCTTTTATACTGTTGAAGATGAAGAGTTGAACCGCCTATTGCGTGTGGTACATGAAACCGAGGGCCTAAAGCTAGAGCCTTCTGCTTGTGCTGGTCTGGCAGGGGTTCAATACTTTAAAGATATCGACAATGCACGGCATTTGGTTTGGGCCACAGGCGGCAGTATGATGCCCGACACGGTCTTTGCTGAGCTACTAAAATAACCGAACCGAATCGCTTTATCTGAAGATTAATAGATAAAAGAGTAGAGGTTATTTTTTGGGACATTTGCTAATCTTCAACGTAGATTTACACTAGCTAACTTAAAATAAGGCGACTCATCTTGTAGTATAGGTTTAAATAATAAGGCATAGAGATTTGAACGCTTATTTCTACTCTTCATGTATTAAATAATAAAAATTTCTAAATCGCTGTTTTTACCTGATTATTTTTATAACTATTATGTCTAAATTATAAGGAGTATTATTTTGTTCGATATTAAATCATTACTAACAAGATCTGTCGAAAAACAATTAATGGATGTGGATGATTATATCTTTATCCCTGAGCGTTATGACATAGAGATTGACGACGGTGTATTAAGCTGTGTTCTAAATAGCGATGGTCGCGTAGACATTTTTTTCCAAAAGCATGGCATTACTGATGTGCGTTCTGCTGCGCGTAAACATGCATACACTAGTTTTGACAGAGAGTTAAACCTAGGTATCTATGATGATGTCATCGAAGATTTGGTTAAAGATGTTAATAAGATCTTAGAAGGCAAATCTCGTTTTTTTAAACAAGAAAGAGTGTTGCCTTCAACGCCAGCTTTAGGTACGGAGTCTTATGTTGATAGTGATCATTACTAATCAGCAAGACGGTCATTGACCTAAGGTCGTTATCCATTTAAAGCTTTTGGGATAACCTAAAAACTGGGCTATAGAGCCCAGTTTTTTTGTCTAAAAAATAGGAATAGCCTTTAAACATCTCATTAATTTATGCTGTAAATAAAACATTGAATAGCTATCTATCCTTGCATAAGTCTAAGGTAAAGCAGGCGTCATGGTGCTGAACTAGGATGACGTTGTAGCAAAGTCCTGCGATATGGATCTTATAACGTCCCGATTTTGCGCCTCGGGTGCGTATCACAATCTCTCTTGAAATGCAGTTAGACTCGCCTTCTTTACACGGACCAATATCACCAAAACAAATGGCCCCTCTAGGGATTATTTCGACCGAAGGTGTGCCATCCGGAAGGGTGGGTACGTCAGAGCCATCTTCCATAGTGATAGTTAGCAGTCCGATATAGACATTGCTCAATGTAATATTTGAATAGCAATTGCACACCGAGATAATGGCGGTTTCAACATCGTCAGTCTCAAAGCAGTCACACTTGCTGTCTCCCCAAACGATCGATACGCAAGGCTCAATAACTGGCAAATCAAGCATTTTGCATTCTGAACCACACGCATTACAAATCGCGTCTTTGATTAGCTCAACATACTTCGCTTCACTGACTGGACCATGATAAGTATGGCCACTGGTGGGATTGGTTAAATTGTCATAGGAGGCGATGATGCCTGGGCTATTGGCAGACCCTGGAGTTATTTTATGAGCAAACAACACGACGCCATTGGCTAGGGCTGCCGCAGTGGCATTGGTCGCAGCCGCATCATAAAACGCAGAGTAGCCATCAAGAGCGGTGTCACTAATATAGAAGATGGCCTTACATGCCCCTTCTCGCCAATCATAGAAATTACAAATATCGGCAATTGAATCTGCTCCTTCCTCACCAGGATAGGTACTGTCACCGAAAGGTTGTGCTTCATCTTGCTTAAATGGTCCGGTGCTGCCGATACTTTCGAGGTATTGTTGATGAGTCTGGGTAAAACTGGTCCCTGCCAAAGTGCCGGTAATATCCCCCAAATCACCAGCAGGATTAGCGCCAGATTTTGAACCATCCACTGCCAGCCAAGTTACCCTCAAGTCAGAAGGACACTCCTTCTTGGCCTTACTTAATGCTTCATCAGCCGCCTTTGCCACGGCAGTTGCTGCCGTTGACATCGAGCCACTGGCATCAATCAAGATAACCAGATCCACTTTTTTAGTGCCAGTCGAAGAAGAATCGCAACGACACAATTCTTCCTTCTCATCACAAGAGGGCAATAAATTTTCTTTTTCTTGTCTTTGTAGGTCTAGCTCTTCATTAATACGTTCAATAGCCCGCCGACACGATTTATCGCGTTTATCCGCCTCATCATGTTTTCGGGTTTCGCTATAGGGATTACCATCTGTCCAATCTTTACAGACACTTTTGGTAGCGCCT
>Ga0208670_100188_pt1 | contig 20159 bp, 26 predicted proteins | sample 24BtaG_FD_184098 | JGI IMG/M metagenome (GOLD analysis project Ga0208670, IMG submission 184098) | Marine viral communities from Cariaco Basin, Caribbean Sea - 24B_WHOI_OMZ_CsCl (SPAdes) (version 2) | ecosystem: Environmental > Aquatic > Marine > Oceanic | place: Caribbean Sea: Cariaco Basin...
TAAGTCGTCTTTCATTTCTTGTAAGCCTACTAAAACTTGTTTTCTAATTTTTTCAAGTTTATCAACTTGAAGTGTTTTAACTGTTAGTTCGTCGTTCGCTGTTCCTAGGTCCGTGTGTAATTGTTTAATTGTCTTTCCTGCTTTTCTTAATTGATCTTGGAGATATCCTTTTTGTTTTTGCAGAGCCTCGATTTCTTCTCGCTGTTCGGCCAGCAGCTTCAGAGACTCTGCATGATGTTTTTTTTGTTGAGTTATGTCATTGTCAGTATCCTCCATTTTTTTCTGTAAATTTTTTAATTCTGCTACCATTGGGTCATACATATTAAAATACCCCCGTTATAAAGTTGTTTAGTAATGTTGCTGCTGCAACACCAATTATAAATCCAGCTATACCACAAACAATTTCTGTTTTGTAATAAAAAGAATTTATACATAAATCTTTTAAAAATTTTTTAATAGAAAATTCCATAAATCATATATCCTATAAGTAATAAAAATAATTTTGGACTTAGTAACATACCAAGTGCAAATATTATCATTAATGCGTTTTTAATTTCCCTTTCCATCTTTTTTTCCTTTCTCTAATTTTTGTATTGCTTCATTAATTTTATTTTGATTTATAAAGTCTTCTTTTGGTTTTTGATTTTTTTTGTGTAATATATCTAACAGATCACCCATTTTCCCTAAATCAGTGTGTGCCTGGTCTATTATTTTTTTTGGAGTTTTTGGATTCTGTAAAAACTTTGCAATTATTAAAAGAGTTTCCTTAAATGTAGGAATCTCTTTACCACACGCATAACAACCGTATTTATTTTCCATTTCCTTCCCTTCTTGTTGCCAATTCATCATACACTAAATCATTAGCTAGTGTGGTATGAATCGGATTTATTTCTTTGTTCTCTTTTGTTGTAATTTTTAATTCTTTAAGACCATCCTTGTAATCATCAAATCTAAGTGAATCCTCCAATGGAGTACCATCAACATCATGAGAAGGTATCCTGCTTAATTGTTCATCTACCTGTTCTATGATATTATGCCATAAAGAACTTTTACTTTTTATTTTCATAGTTCTTATATATATGGGAGATAATATAAAGTCAAGATGAAATTTGTCCTGAGCATGATTATTTGTAGCTCTGTTTTTCAGCACTGTTTACCGCCTCATCAGATGCCTGATTTATACAACTCTCACTATGAGTGTATGATAGCCGGATACAATGAAGCCATTAAAAAAGCTAAAGAAATAGGGCCTAAAGAAGTTAATAAATATGGTACTCTTATCAAATTCATGTGTATTGATGAAGCCCTGATATTGCCTCAGCCCAAACCAGGACTAGAATCTTAATTGACTTTGTGGCAGAATTTTGGTAGCGCTAGGCTATGAAAGAGGCTGTTACTTACTTGCTATTTGGGAGTATGTGTTGGGCCGTGGAGACTGATTCATTGGGCGAAAAATGCGGTAATATCTATGAATATGAGAAATCACGCCATATAAGCCTTGAGAGCTGTCTTGATAGAGCCGAGTACCTTGGTACCCAAATACAGCTAAATCTTAAAAATAGAGGGTCCTACGCCACAGAAATGACTATTAATTGTATCCCCTCAGACTATTCTATGAACCACGCAATTCAATGGAAATAGCCTTGACAAACAACCCTAGCGTGTCTTATATTAACTTATGAAGCTATATCGCATCCAAGCTTTCGTAGATGGCTCTTATTTAAATGGGAATGTGGAAGCTCCGGACGATAAAGCGGCTCTGTTAAAGTTTGCAGAGCTTGTTGAACAAGGACACATTAAGGTAGATACCTCAAACGAACAAAGTGAAAAAGGGTTCTACTCAAATGGAGTCCGGCTAACGTATGAGGAGTTTACCAATGGCGTTACAGGCGATGGTACAAGAAAAGCTAAACTTAGAGCACAAATGGGCTCGGTTGGCTACGACTGGTCAACAGGACGAGATGAAAGTGGCCTCATTTCGAATAAAAGACCTGAAGACACAGATAGAAATTAAAGTGGAACAGGAACAGAAACCTAGTATAGCTAGTTAGATACAGGGGCTCCTTTAATTCCTTCCTTAAAAAGGGGTAAAACCTTAAGGGTAAACTCGCGCATATCTTTTTCAAACAAGAATGACATATCAAATATATCCGGGTGTTTCTCATCACACTTACCATTTAAAGCTTTTAAAAAATTTTCTTCATCTACATTTTTAGCTTTATAAACTAACGCATACTGAGCTATACCTTTAAAGTATTTTAATCGTTTAGCTCCATCAATTAATAAATTATTTTCATCAATTACAATAGGAGTAAGCATTCCATTTTTTTCAAAATGTTTTTTCTCTTCTTCACTTATACTAATTACAACATTAGGAACCATTATAATTTTATCTAAATTAATATGGGCTAATCGCGTTTTAAATAGTTGATACCAAGGGTGAACCGTGGTCGTTGATCCTTGGGTCGTGGTTAATAATTCAGCCATTAGCTACCTCATGAAATTTAAGTTGTCTTCTTTTAGATAGGTATGGTAACATTGTTCTTAAAATATCTAAAGCTTTTTCTTTTTTCGTTACTCTCCAGCTATACATTAATTTATGTTTAGGGTCTTTTGGCTGCCTAGAATAGATTGCTCCTTCTTTAAAAAAAGTGAGAAATCTCAATACTGTATCGCCATCTGACATATCTACACACACTCTTAATTGTCTTGTTTTATTCTTCCCCTTTGACCATATACCAAAGGTTCCTTCTCCATCAAATACACCAGCTAAATATCCTAATTCATCATTTGGCATTTCCCCAGGAATCTCCTAATTTTTTATCTACCACAAAGGGTACTTTAAATTCGATACATCCTTCCATTATTTTCTTGATTTCATCTGCCATTGATTCATCCTTCACATTAAAACATAGTTCATCGTGGATCTGTAAGATAGGTAAGAAGCCTGCGGTTGCACACGCTAACATTGCCTGTTTAGTTTGATCTGCTGATGATCCTTGTATTAATCTATTTAAGGCCTTATAGGTATAAGCCCTTTTAATATTGTCTCTTCCATACTTAGCAACTGCATTATCAAATGTTTCTGCAGTATGTAAGCCAAAATCTCTAGGTTCCCACATATTGAACCTACACTTCCGACCTTTTTTAGTTCTAATGATACCCTTCTCACTTGCGGTCTGCATACATCTATCAGATAATAGCTTCACAAATGGAACCTTATTGTTATATTTTGATATTAGCTGTGTTGCTTCTTCTTTTGATAAGCCGAGAGAATTAGCTAGTTTATTCTTACCCATTCCATACATTAACCCTAGCCCAATAGTCTTAGCTTGAGATCTTTCAATTCCTACTAAATCCGCTACAGTTTGGTGGAAATCTGCACTAGCTTCATGATAAGCCTGTACTAATTCATTACTTCCTTCGTAGCCATCCCCTATAGATGCTGCATAGTGAACCGTCATTCGTGGTTCTTGCTGCGAATAATCAAAACTACCCCACCTGCACCCTTCTTCTGGAACGAATAAAGATCTAATCATAGGACCAAACTCTTTGTTCCTAGCTGGCACCTGCTGCAGATTAGGATGAGACATTGATAGTCTCCCCGACACAGTTCCGCCATTATCTGATCTCAGTTGATTTATTTCACCGTGTATTCTTCCATCCACCTGGTATTTCATGATAGAAGATAAGAAGGTGTTATGAAATTTATTTATTTCTCGCGCTTTAACAATTAACTTTGCAATTTTATGTTTACAGTTGAACAACCAGTTTTGGGTAAATGATGGCTCGCCTGTTTTTGCAGTCCGTGGATACTCTATCTTCAACTTATCAAAAGCTATGGCAATCTGGCGTGCTGCCCAAATGTCTATGTCTGTTCCTGATTCTTTTTTTATTGCCATCAACAATTCTTTTTCTTGGTGTTGCATTTTTGTTTGTAATTGTTGAGCTAATTCCACTTGTACTCTTACCCCTCTTTGACGCATTTTTATAAGCACTGGTAATAAATTAGATTCTAATTCCCATACGGTTCCTAAACTTTGTTGAACAATTTCTTTTTTAAGTTGCTGCCACAATAGGTACGTGAGTCGTGCATCTTGTTCAGCATAAAATCCAACATGCTCCGCAGGTAACTTCCACATCTCGGCTTTGGGATCTACGCCATGATCTTTAGCTGCTAAGATTAAATCTGTTTCTGCTTTAATTTCCCCCAGGTAATCTTTAGATAAAGCATTTAAAGAATAAGAGAATCTATTTTCATCAACGATAGCTGCAGCTACCATTGTATCAATTATCTCTCCATTAATTTTATAGCCTTCCTTTTCTAACCAGCCCACATCATACTGAGCATTATGAAAAATTTTAGTACAAGGTAAAGCACACACATCTTTAATATAATTTTGTACTTGTTCCGGTATCATGTTACCACCACCGAAATGTTTAAAGGGATAGTATCCTTGCCAGCCCTCGGTCGCTACTGCAAAACCTATAATGTTACCATTACCTGTAGCCCATCCTGCCCCTAGGCCAGATGCAATGCCATCGTCTCGAGTTTCTAAATCAATTGCTATTTCTTTTGCGTGTGAAAGATCTTTATATTCTGCAGGACAAGACCAAATATGTTTTTTAAAGTTCATTGATAATTGTAAACTCATGCAGTTTTTACTTCCGCTGTAGTTTCAATCCATACTCTAGCGCCACAACTTAAAGGTTTAGTAGGTTTATAAACAACTTTACTAGGTCCTAAAATACTAACTTCATGAGCATACGTATTAGACTTACTGGTTTTAATTGTAATAACAGGGTCGTTAGTGCCGTGTTTTTTATTAGCTTTAATCTTATGCATATTTACATGTATTCTTTTAAGTAAACTCATGCGTAGTCTCTCTCTTTAATCATTTCTAAATAATGGATTGCTTTGTCTATATCTTTTTCTTTTCCTTTCTTTTTATGTCGGCAAATATATTTAATTGCATTCCCCTCGGCGAAGGGAAGGTTATTTTCATTTATGAATTCTGCTGGCTGAATTTTCATTCCTCTGTAATGATCACCATCGACCTGCTTATTTAAACTATCATAAGTGGTTGATTTAAAGAGGTTTTTGTCCGTCATTCTTTTTCTCTTTCCTATTCAATCGGATCTGAGCTTCTTCTGTTATTTTTAATATATCTTTCCACCCAGTTTCTTTTTTTATTTTCTTTATCATATTTTTTAAGTCTTGATAATACTGTTTATCTGGTTTGTTCTTGGACATAAACTAAATAATCTGCTCCCAATGGATAGTTATATTTGTAATCCGTTGTTAACAAATGAATCGTATCTCTAGCACGAGTTGCACCTGTATACCAGACTTTTTTTTCATCAATTTTTTCTTGTTTTGTTTTACTTTTAAAGTTGGATGGAAAATTTCCTTTTCCATATAAAACCACATGATTGGCTTCTCCACCTTTTACTGAATGAATGGTATCAATAATAATCTGAGGATCTTCATCTAGTTGTTTTTGACCATACCGACGAAGAAGTCTTAAAAAATAAATAATTTGTCGTGGAGTAAAATTTCTTCTTAAAATCCACCACCATTGTTTCTGCTGCGCTTCATCAGGTAGATCTAATCCACACCATTCTTTTAAATCTTTAAAATTATACTCTTTAAAATCAGGTTCATTAATCCAAAATTTAGTAGCTCTGTAGTCTGGACTTTTAAGTTCTCTAATATACTTATACATTTTTTCTGCTTGACGTTTATCTATTTTTTTACCGGAAGATATTCTGGTCCAAGCTTTAATGGCTTCCCATTGAGAAGGATCAAAACATTTATTATTATCATTATCGGAATAATATAATCCTGCATCTTTGGCTACCATTCTTAATTCATTTACTGTGCTATTAATTCTTCCTAAGATGTACCAAGTTCCTTCTAATTGAGAAAAAGGAATCTCCTTAAAATTTAAATATCTTTTTACAAATCCTTTTTTATCTACATGTTCGTAATCTTTTTCTTCACTATCTAATATTCCTCGTCTAATAATTTGAGAGAAGTGATGCACAGCTTCGCCAAACCTTTTTGTTTTTCTTAATTTAACTTTTCGACCTGGGAAGAAAGTAGTGAAATATTTAGGATCAGCACCATTCCATTTATATATTCCTTGGTCATCATCTCCTGCTAAATAAATTCTATCTATCTTATCTGCCATTTTGTAAATGACAGACCATTGTAATGGAGTACAATCCTGAGCTTCATCCAGTATTAATATTTTAAGGGGTGGAAAATTTACTTCATCAATTGCTCTTTCAATCATATCATCAAAATCTATAAAGGATCTTTCCCCTCCAGACTTCTTATAATTTTCATAAGTTTTTATTTTTCTTATAAATACATCTAATGAATCTCTTTTGTATGATTCTCTTTTATAGATGTCAGTTGGGTTGGCTAACATATTTCGGGCTTTACTATAAATAGATAAAGACCAATCCTTATAAGTAAAATTATCATCAGCTAATCTTTTATCACTACTCTTAACAATTTTAGTTTGTAATGCATAATCAATCATACAATCTTTAGGATCAAAAACTTCCTCTTCAAAATATCTTCTGCAATATTTGTGAAGTGTTTTAAATCTTTCAAAATCGTTAGTGTTGTATTTAGGAAAAGCTTTTAATGCTCTTTCCACAGCGGTGTTAACTGCTTTATTAGTAAAAGAAATAAAAGCTATTTCATTTGGATTAATTCCTTTTCTTAAATATTTTTTAAGAACGCGTTCGATTAAAGTATGAGTCTTACCTGTACCTGGGGGTCCAAAAATTTTAATCGTTTTGTGGTATAGGCTTTTTAGATTCTTTAGTTCTGAATTTTCCGGTATGGAATTCATCGTCTAGCTCCGTTGTGGTTTTCTTCTTTGTAGTTTGTTTTATCTTAACATGGTTTACAAACTCAGGCATGGTTACATACCATACATTTTGTACACCTTCAAAATAGTCATGTCTTTGGCAGCCTAATAATTGAAAGGCTTCCATAGTATTTTTAAATTTTTTATTTCCTGGTCGGGATAACCAATTATTAAGTGTACTTCTTTTGAAGTAACACATATTAGTTTTAGAATCTAAAACTACATATCCATCTTTAAGTTTTTCAAAATCATCTTGTTCAATTGTTTGTTCAAAAAAAGCTTTTAGCACATCATATTTTTCTTCTTCTATAGTATCTGTATATTTAGCCTGTTCATTTTCAATGGCTCTTTTAGTAAGTTCCTGTAACATTAACTCAAACAAGGGGGGACCTTTTCTTTGTCTTGGAAGAGTCATCCAATATAATCCATACTTTAATAATTTAATTCTCCAACATTTCTCATCTCGCATGTCTTCGGGTTCCACCGTGATCCGTTGTTCTTTATAAGTGAAACTAAAATAAATAGTCTTAGAGTCTCGGGTATAAATAATATCTTCAAACTCATCCATAATGTCAGGAACCTGCGGTCCTATCCCTAGTTTACGAAGTTTACATAAATCTTTATTACAAATAGGTGCTAACTCATTATGTTTAGGGGGACATTTATAATGATAGCTACTTTGCTTAACTGATTTAGCTACCGCTTTAGCCTCATTAATACTTAAAGGTTTAAGAAAACATTGTTTATTTCTTTGAATTGCTATCTCTTGGAATGTCTTAAGATCTAAGTTTCCATCTGTTTTTTTATTCTCTAAAATCATTACATTAAATAAGAAATTATTACGATTGTTAGATGGCCAAGGTTCTGTTATAAGTTTTTGAACACAAGGAGGATAGTGTTGCCAATCAGCTTCGGGTTCATATGCATTTGTTTTTAAGTTATACAATTCTTTTACTGTTAGTCTTCGTTGTTCTGCTAGATCTAAGAATGCTCCTATCATCAGTGGATTTGAATTATCATCAAAGGCAAATTCTACTGTTGCGTTCATTTTGTAGTATGGCATTGTTACTGCTTTATTCATCGGAAATACTTCATTAGCCATAAAGAAAGTATCATTCCATTCATCTAGTTTTTTACGGACATCATCTACCGATGCCCAATCTTTTAAAAATAAAAATAAGTGTAGTCCTCCAGATTTAGATTTAACTGGAACTAAAGGAAGTTGATACTCTTTTATAATATCAACATATTTTTTTTGAGAATAATTTTTATAAGTGCCGGGATCTACATCAATACAACCCCATTTAACTTTATCGTTGTTTTCTGGACGGAGGCCCATACGAGTTACTCCGTCCAAATGGGATTGCCAAACCTTTTTCGTCACAGGTTCGTGAACCGTGCGATATTCAGCTTGGCGTTTCCCTCGTTCATCGACTTCCCCTGTCAGAGAAGTCGTAATGAACTTGTCAGGATCCCCTTCAAAAAGATCTACTAACCGTTGGAGCATCTTTAGAACGGTGTAGCAGTTTTCTTAGTTTCCTGATTTATATCCGTTGACGAATAATCAACCTTACCAAAGATATCCATTGCTTTCGCGGTGTTATAAAACTCGCGAGTAATCTCAAGAGACTTAGCATGTTTTTCAGTAGTTAAAAAGTCGTTAAACTCTACTACCCATCCATACCAATGGTTTTGAGAATTGGATTCCTTAGTAGTTGTCAACTTATAAGTAGTCGCCCATGTAGGCGGTCTAAAGAAACCTTTAGCACCTTTCATTCGACGAGTTTGCATCATCGAATTCCAAGTTTTAGATTTCTTCTTTTGAGTTGACTTCATGCTAATTAATGCCTGCTCTTGAGGAATATAATCTTTATCTAAGATAAAGACAAAATGATTCCCTGTGTCTTCGACATAATTACCATTAGGCAGCCTATCCTTATTATCATCACCTCTGGAAGTTTCAGACATAATCGCTGGATCGGTATGTATTTTTACAGGTCGTCCAGGACTGTCGCCTCTGTCTTTCCACTCATTGAAAGTGTTGATATATAAACAAGGAACTACAATGATACCTGATTTTCCTTTCCACAGATTACCTGTAACTTCATTGTAGATATCACCTTGTTTGGCTGACTCAATATACTTACCATCATCTTCGTTTAATACCGGAGAGTTGGCATAAAGTATTTTGAGTATTGGAAGCTTAGTGTCTCGAGCCGTTATAAACTCTTGACCCTCGCCAGCGGATCCTTCCAAATCTATTGCTTGTGGCAAGTTTTGCTTTTTTTTCTCTAGCTCTTTAGCTTGAGCCGTGTTTGCTTGTTGCATTATTCCTCCTTCGTGGTTAGTTTAGTTTTACTAGCAACATACACACCGAAAACGTCAGACGGAACGTTCTTACCATTTTGAATTTGTTCTTTTACAAACGCCTTCAAAGTCATAGGTTCCACTTTTTCGGTTTGTTTAACGGTATGCCCTTTGGATCTCAAGTCTTCAACTAAAGATTTCGCTTCGTTATCTTGATTTCTTCCAAATGAAAGCATAACATTATTTTTGATTAAATCCCCATGACCATTACTTCGAAGCCAAGTAAAGGCTTCTTCGGTTCTGGATATAGGAATTCTTGCAGAGTAGAATGGTTTAACTTCTACCTTTGTACCATCAACAAGTTTAATTGCTGTGGTACCTGCTTTGTGCATTAAGTCTGGAATAGTTTGCTCAGAAAGAGTAGTTTCAGTATTTTTCAACCATTTAAGTTTTTCTTCAAACGCTGATATTTCATTCTGAGTTTCCAATAACTTATTGCAAGACTTTGCGATGTCTATTATCATCGCTGTATCAACCTGTATGGTTGATTCTGCCTCTAAGTCCATAAGATCCTCCTTTTCCCATGTTCATACAATTTCTGTTTGACGAATGCAAGAAAAAAATATAAATATTTTTTATGCAAAAATATGAGTATAAAACTCAACCCTATGAACACCAAAGAAAAGCGTTGAATAATGGAGGACTTCTTAAAAACTATGCTTATTTTATGGAAATGGGTACTGGTAAAACAAAAGTTGCAATAGATAATGTAGCTTATTTATGGCAAAATAAAGAAATTAAAGAATGTGTAGTTATAGCGCCAAACTCTGTTTATACCAATTGGGTTCAAGAAATAGTAAACCATTGTCCTCTTCCTACTAATATTTGGTGTTGGAAAATAAGTAAAGATAAAGAATTAATTAAATCCGATAAAGAAAATAAACTTTTATTTATTTTAATGAATGTTGAAGCTTTATCTCACAAGTCTGGACAAAAATGGTTGCAAAATCGAATCAATCTAAATGGAAAATCAATGATGATGATTATTGACGAAAGCACAACCATAAAAAACCCAACAGCACTACGCACCAAAGCAATCTGTAAATTAGGTACAGCGGTAAAATACCGAAGAATATTAACGGGATCGCCAATAACAAAGTCTCCATTAGACCTTTATACTCAATGTGCCTTTTTAAGTAAAGCATTATTAGGGTTTGAATCTTTCTATACATTCAGAGCTAGATATGCTGTGATGCACCAAATCCAAATGGGAGGTAATCAAATATTAGTACCCAAATATTATACTAACTTAGATGAATTGGAGTGGAAATTAAAATCATTTTCTTACAGAGTTAAAAAAGATGAGTGCTTAGACTTACCACCTAAGTTGTATCAACAACGACAAGTAAATTTATCTACAGAACAAGCAACTATTTATAATCGTTTAAAAAAAAGAGCTAGAGCACTGATTGAGGATAAAACGGTTAGCTTTAATAATAAACTTACGGAAATATTAAGGCTACACCAGGTCTGCCAAGGGTTTTTGAAAACAGATGAGGGGACTATTCATGAATTTAAAAATAATCCTAAATTAAAAGAATTAATGGCTCTTCTCGAAGAAAGTGATGGAAAGGTTATTATATGGGCTAACTATGTGTATAATATAAAACAAATTAAAGCAACCCTGGAGGAACGCTATGGAAAAAATTCAGTGGTTTCAATATTCGGAGAAGTTGATGTTGAAGGTCGTAAAGATGCTGTTAACAACTTTCAACTTAATGATAGATGCCGTTTCCTTGTTGGTAATCCTGCTACTGGTGGCTATGGTCTTACCCTTACTGCTGCTCGGTATGTTGTATATTTCAGTAATTCTTACAATCTTGAAGTTCGGTGGCAAAGTGAAGACCGTGCGCACCGAATTGGTCAGAAGGATAAAGTTACTTATATCGATTTAATGGTACCCGAATCATTAGATGTGATGATTATGTCTGCTCTTGATAGAAAAATTAAATTAAGTGCTCAAACTCTTGGAGAAGAAGCAAAGCGATTTTTGTCGTAAGGAAAAAATTGTCGCGGCTAGAATTAAACCTGTCACACAGTCCTCCTTCTAGAATTCAATAAACATATTTTTTTCTAAAATTTTTAAAAACTCAATTTGATATAATAGGGAAATATAAAAAAAGGAGCAAGAATGACATTTGAATGGAAACACCCTAAATACTATAAAGAGTTAGCCAGAATAAGAAAGGAAGAAGAAGAAAAAGAAAAAGCTAAAGAAGAAAGAGATGGGAAACAATGGGATGAGGAGTTTGAATCGGAAAAAATTTAAGCCCCTTCTTTCTTCAATTGATCATAGCGATCCACGCGTTCAAGCCAAAGATTTTCATATTGATTTAAAAGTGCATTGTCCATTTTAAATTCTTGATACAATCCATCTTTGGTACAAATACAAATTAATCCTTGGTTAATAGGTCCATATTGTTCTTTATGAGCTAAAGAATAAGCAGCTATTTGATAATAATAATCTATGACATACTCTTCTCGTTTGGGGCGGTTGCTTTGCTTGAAGTCAATAATAGTAGGAATATTATTATATTCTCCTACTGCATCAGTTGAGCCTGCCCATCTATCTTTGTAAGCCAGGTTAACTTCATTTCCGTAAATAATTTTTAAAGGTCCTAGGTTATTTATTATTTCGTGAGCCATGAGTCGTGCTTGGGCTCCATCTTCAGAAAGATTTAAATAACCTTGCCCATTTAGATATTGTTCTAATACATAATGCATCTCTGTTCCTCTAGTGGCTGCTTGCTTAGTTATTCTAGCAGCTTCTTGGTAGCCCACTCTTTCTCTCCATTTGTCTAGGGATTTTTTCTTTTCTTCTGATTGAGTAGCGCTTAAGATTGTAGTAACACTGGGAACCTTTTTGTCTTTAACAGCATAGGTTCGTGGGCCGTGATCATCGTCACGTTTATAGGATTCGTATTGATATTTATTCAGACGTCTAAAGTCTTTAATAATAAACTTTTCTTTTTCCTTTATAAGTAACACACCTACTTTTATAAAACTCTAAAGAGTAATGCAACAATTATTCCTAGCATAGAAGTTAATAAAAAACCTGAAGTTCCTATTAGAATTTTCTCTAGCCTACTAACATCCTTTCGAAGTGCTTCAATTTTATCGTGTGTTTGTTTTTGCATAATTCTGCAGAGCTTTTCGTGGTCCGTGATTCGTTGGTGTGCTAACTCGTCTACTTTTTTAGGCATTTCTATTAGCTATTCCTTGCCCAAGATTATCTTGCGGCCATAAGGATTGGTATTGAGCAGCTTTATTTCCGCCACCCTGGGGAAGGTTTGCAAACGATCCACCCATAGGATCAGGACCTGTTACCTGTTGGCCTGTTGTTTGTGCTGGAGGTGGAGTACCACCGGCCATTGCTATTCTATCATTATTAGTTGCTTGCATTTCTTTTTCTAATCCGTTTCTGACACCCATTAAAAAGTTATCTCCTGCGGCTAACGCAGATGTAGAAGATTTACCTAATGCATTTTCAAGATTATAAGATCGTTGTCTCACAGAAGGAATTAATGCATTCTTATTCCACACTGGAGAGGGTACTTTTTCTGGAGATGTATTTAAATAATTCTGTATCTCTTCAAAATCTATTTTATTTGGATTAACTTTTGGCATATCTTTATCTTCATCTGCCATAGCATTCCACCACTTAGCAAATAGACTTCTTAAAGTTTTTCCTCCTTCAACTGAAGGATTAAGTAGCATTCTACTTACTCCTTCTCCTCCAATTTTTTGATCTATTCTTTCCATCTCAGTAAATAAATCATAAGTTCTTTTTAAAGCAGCCGGGTCTCCTAGCCATCCTCCAATGTGTCTTCCTAAAAGAATTAAAGCAGCAGATCCTGCGAGACCTCCTAAGCCTCCACCTACAGAACCCATAAGTAATGTTCCTCTAGCTACTCCTTGTCCTAAACTCATTCCACCAGCCGCTCCTAAAGTTAGTTTTCTTTGTACGAATACAGAAGGATCAGCAATTCCTACTTCAGCTTCTCTTCTCATTATTTTAATCATTGTTTCTAAATGATGTAAAGCTTGTTCACCTCCCTTTCCTCCGCCATACAGTTGAATTAATTTATTCTTGGCTGCAGCAATGTCTGTGTCCTCTCCCACTAGCCCTAAGTTTTTAGCAAATCGTTCTACATTAAATCCTTGTACTTCATTAGGTCCTACCTTTAATGCTTTCCAAGGCTTATCTCCTAAACCAGATTGTAAAAGTTTATCAGGGTTTATTCCTTTCAACCATGTATCAGAAACAAACTCATCATTAATTTCATCAATGTATCTTCGATTCATTAGCCCGCTAGACTTCGCTTCTTCTAATAAACTAAATAAACTTCTTTCTTCTAAAGCTCTTGGTGCATAATCAAAAGAACTTTTAAATGCATCATAGATATATAGTTCTCTAAATCTATCAAACATTTCAGTTCCTGTTTTGTTTTTACCATAGCCCATTAAAGTTTTTAAATCTTGTATAGCAAAAGGACTTGTAGATCTAAACACAGATCGAATAGCCTTGGCCCACATTTGATCAGGATTAATAGTAGCTCTTCCAGTTATTCCTACTAAACCTAAGTTAGTAAAAATTTCTGAATCTACTTTACGTATATTTTTTGCAGTCGGAGAGTAGTAAGGCATAATAGAATTATGAAAAAAACTATTAGCTTCTAGTTGAGCTTTTTGTACTTCATCAATTCCTTTCATTATCTTACCAATGTATTGTTCTCCTGCTTCTGCTCCGCCTTGTGCTACGATACTGTCATAAGATTTTTTAACTGCGCTAGTCTTTAATAATTCTTGCATTGGGTTTCCACCACCAATAGATGCCCAGTCTTTTTCTAAAGCAGTTCTTAAAGCTTGAACAAAACTTCTAGGGTCTTCTAGTTTGGTACTAGGTAAAACTTTAGTTAACATTTTTTGTAAACCTATAGCCTGTTGGGCCGTGATATTACCATCGTTTTGTGTTAACCATTTTAATTCTTTTATAAAAGCTACTAACGGATCATCAAATTCTGTTACCGGAGACTGTGCCCCTACTCTAGCAGTTAAACCTTGCGTCTCTCCATACAATTGAGGGTATTGAGCTTGTAATCTTTTTAATACTTCATCTGCCCATACTCCAACGTGTTTAGTTGGAACAATTTTTAAATCTTCTAGGCCATGATACTTAGTAGCATCTAATACTTTTTCATATTTAGTAGAAATAACATTAAACATCTCTTGAAAGTTTCTTCTAAATTGAGGAATTGATCCCAGTGCTAATAGTTGAGTATGTGACATAGGAACCGCTGCATTAATATTATCTAAATAATTATTATAGAATTGAACTTCTAACTTGTTTCTAAATTTTTGACGCTTACCTGCTATCCAGGGAAATACTCCAACTGATTTATTAAATTGTCTAACAAATCCAGCAAAGGCTCCGTGGTTTTCATTCATGACTGCTGATAAATTAGTATCATAACCATACTTGTATGCATTCTTAGCAATAATTTCTGCTTGCTTACCTTTCATACCTAAAATTCCTTTAACCCCACTTCCTATTCCTCCTAACAAAGGCATTAATAAAAAGCCACCTGCATTAAATAGCATTGCATTCGACATAGCTTTATTTGCGTGAACAATCTCTTGTTCTACTGGTGAAAGTTTATCTATTTCATTTTCACTTACTCTAGCTAAATCTTCATGTGTTGCCCCACCGGTATCAGTAAGTGCTTCAGCAACTCCATAGGTAATAGATCCCATTCCAGCTCCTGCCATACCAAGACCTTGTGATTTTAATTCTGTTTGTAAAAGCTGACTAGGAGAGTAGTACATTCTACCACCTTTCATTCCCAATCCATACTTAACTTGTTGTTGTGCTTTATCAATTCCTCTAGCAACTCTATTCCAGACAGCTGCAGTTCTTCCAAGAAGACCTACCATCTTACCTGCGGGAGATCTAATCATTATTTTCGATGCAAGGTTAGACATTTTGTAAGCGTTGTTTCCTAGATTAACTAATCCATAGTTTGCTCTGCCTCCTGATGAAATAAATGCCTGAGCTATTTTATTTCTATCCTGAATGTAAGGCATTAAACTTCCAGCTACATCTCCTACTAATTCAAAGTCTAATCTTTTTAATCCTGTTGCTGCTTCAAAAGGTCTAAGCTGTGCCTCTTTATCTCTAGCTAATGTTTCAGCTGCAGCTCCTTGCTCTTCCATCATGGCACCTACATTAGGATAGCCTTTTAGCATTCCAGTTTTGAAAGCTTTGTCTAATCCCATTAACTGCTCTCTATTTAAAGTAGAAACGTCTATTGCATTATTATCTATTGCTTTTTGTAATGCTGCTATTGATGCCATTATTCCCCCGGTACCGGAATGGTAGTTAAAATATCCGCTGTCTCTGCTTGATTTATTTGTTTTGCCGCGTTACCCATTTTCCATTGATTAATATATGGAATGACAACAAATGATTCTAGGAATGCACTATTGCCTCCAGATTCTAAATAATTATTAGCATCAGTATTAAAGTTTCCAATCAATTGTGCTTGAAGTGCTCTGTATGCAGATTTAATTGTTTTAGCAGTAACGTTTTGGTTTTTAAATGGTCTAGGAATTATACCTAATGCACCTGTTCTTTCAGCTGCTGCTTCAATATCCCATTTAGTTAAACGGTCTTCATGTTTGTTAGCGTTTGCAATAATATATTTTAATCTTGTTTCAATTAAAGCTACCTGCATCAGTTGGTCTAGTTGTTGTTGGCTTACTTTACCATTGTACTCTTTCATTACTTCTGCTCTAGCTGCCTCCATATCTCTTCCATATTCCCTTTGGATCCATTCTGCGTGGGTCATTTTTTCCTTACCAATACCTAATACACCACCTACTTTTACTTCCCTTGTGTCTAAATTGTCAGCAGCTAAAATTGTATTATCAATATAATTACCCATACTCATTCCTTGAGTATATTTATTCTCGTAAGATTGGTAGCTATCCATAGCTCCTTTGTAATCTTCTGTAATTAGTTTCCATCCCCCTTCCCAACCTAGGACTTCATCAGGAGCGCTTAAGACATAATTTACATATTGTAATCCAGTTGCAGCACTACTTAATTTGGTTCTCATTTTATGTTGAGTTGTACCTGAAACTTCCATACTTCGTGGATTTTGACCTTGGAAAGGAATCCAGGCGATCGTTCCGTCAGGGTTTTGAGTTTGCATTAACCATTGACCATATTCATCTTCCCTAACTTCTAGCACCCGTTTACCATATAAAGCATCAGGATCATCAACCATCACATGTTTAACATCTCCTATTACTTTTTGTGCACCTGGTTTATTGTCTTCTTGAGCTTTTAAGAAAGCAATAGCTAAGTCTTTATCAAATGCTCTTTGAGATTGGTTTAATGCTATAGCTGTATCAACTACGGGGCCTGTAGACTGTCCTACGACATCTAAGAATCCTTTTAATCCTTTTTCTCCAGACTTATTGGACATCATTCCAGATGCTAGTTTCATTAGTAATAAATCTCTATCATTACCTTGAGCCCCTGTTAGATCAGTAATTTGGTTTCTAAATTTTAAAAACTTATCTTTAGTTCCAAGATCTGCACTATTAAATTCTTCTTTTAAAACTTTAGCTTGTGTTTCTGCATCTTTAAGTTTTTGTGCTTCTAATATTGCGGCTTCATCTTCATTAAGAGGTGTTCCTCCTGATGGTGGAATAGTTTCAGCCGTTAGAATATTCATTTCATTAGGATTACCTCTATCATAATCTCCTTCTACTCCTGTTTGTCCTTCTCTTACTGCAAAATCAGTTTGCCAAATCTGTACTGCTTGGTCCACATGCTCTTGAGTAATCTCGTTAGCTCCTGCTTCCAATGCTACTTTCTGAGCAATGTTCATAATTAAATTTTGTTCGTCATCACTTAGTTGGACTGCTGCTCCAGTCTCTGGGTCTTTCATTGTGGCTGCTCCACCAAACAATAATGGCATCGAAAGCAATCCCGAACTTAATTTAGATTTTTCCCATCCTTTTTTCATTTTAGTAGATTTTTTAAAAGCTTCGATTCCTTCTTTAGTTCCTTTACCGCCCCCTTGAAGTGTTTTACCAAAGTTAAAAAGTTGTCTTCCTCTTGTAAATATTCCAGGGCCTATTAATGCTTCTCCAGCTCCTAATGCAACCTTACCAGGGTCCTTTTCTCTTGCTCCCTCATACATAGTTTTAGCTCCCATACCTACAAAAGCACCTCCTACTCCCATTTTAGTTGCTCCATAAGTTTTTGGAAATTTTTTAGCTAAGTAATGTGCGCCAGTACCTGTAAAGGAAGGTTTTTGTCCAGTTGCTTCTCTGAATAGCCGAGCAATTCCAGTTTTTTGTAAACCTTTTTTAACATAAGGCATTCCAGCTTTAACTGCTGTTTTTCCTACACCCCATGCAAGTTGTCCTTTTTTCCAAGGTGCTGCTAACATTGCAGTATTATAACCGCCCCCTCTACTGAAATCCCACAGATGTCTTCCCGGTCCTGCTTGCCACGCTCCTTTTAAACCCGCTGGTGTAGAGTACCAAGGAGCACCTCCTTGTTGTAATTTAGGAATTTGATTATGCTTAATTTGGGCTGCGTGCCTAAACATTTTTCGGTTTAAGACTGGATCATTCATCTCTCACCTCTATACTTTTCCGATATTAATATTACTTGCTGGTCGGTTTACCATGTTGTAGGCAGCATAAGCTCCGATACCTGCACCGGCAGCTTGAGCTAACGGATTAACTCCTGGACCTGTGGTTGCTGTAATCTGACTTGCTGATGTTGGAAGGTTAGTCATCATACCTTTCATGAATTCCATTCTTTGATATGGCTCGTAAGCTCTTGCCATTTGAGTTTGTCTCTGAGCGCTTAAAGCTTGTTGTGCTAATTGTTGTTGAACTCCTCCTGCTTGAAGTTGACTTTGAATATCTGCTTGTTGCATTTGTTGTGCTTGTGCTCCTGCTACTCCATATTGTTGAGCAGCCTGCATCCCTGTAGTTACCCCTAATCTTTGTTGTGCTTGAGCTGCACCTAAAGCTTGTCCATATATTCCTGCCTGCATTTGTCCTATTTGTCCTAGTCGGGCTCTATCTAATTCAGCTGATGCTACTCCTTGTCTTGCTCCACCAAAGGCTCCTGATTGAACAGCTTCTGCTGACAATTGATTTTGTCTTATTTGAGCTTGTCGGTTGATTTCATCTGTAACATGTTGTGAATATGGATTCATAAAAGAAGCAATACTTCCAGCTCCTGTTGCGGGTAAGCCGCCCGCTAAAGTTTGAGCGCCGGCAATAGCTCCTAGACCTGCAGATAGTTGAGGAAGTCCTACTCCTGTAGTTCCTGCACCCGTAAAGCCTGCTTGTTGTAAAGCTGAAGGTTTAGCTGTTTGATAGGCAGGTAAACTGATTGGAGCTTTTGCTAAGTTTAAAGCTTCATCATAGAGTGCTAGTTTACGCGACTCTACTCCTGGTGCTTCTCTTGCAATGTTTGTTTGTGTGCCGGTTGTCGAGCCGCCGCCTCCGCCGCCTCCGCCGCCACCCCAGCCAAAGAAACTCATATTAACTCCTTAACAAAGTGATAATGTTTTACTTTCCAACCGTGCGGAATAACACTTTTTAAATATCCCGGACGACCTTGAACGCTGATTCGTTTACAGCTATTTAATTTACCCATCTCTTCAATGACTTTAATAATTTTATCTACCCATAATTTATAATGTTTACCTGTTAATATTAATACTTGGTATTCTTTAAAGTTAGGTAGCTTCATAAATTGTGTAACCATTACACCAAATACTTTATTCTCTAGGCCGTCATCTGATCCATATATAATAAACAATTGATTAGTATCCTTTTTACAGTTTGCTTTAATATGAGAAGACTCTGCCCAGCTTCCGCCATATTTTAAAGCTTCTTTAATTTGAAATTCAACTAAAGGCCACATATTATCTACATCCGTGGGTGCAATAGCTAATACTTCTATTACTTTATTAATGTTCTGTTTTTTTGCTTGCATGTAATAAATCAAATATCCTTTTAAATTTTTTCTGTTGATCGTAAAAAAAAGTTGCACCTTTCTTTCTCATTTCTTTTCTATCAGATATAGAAGCTCCTTCTAAAATACCGGCTCCTAATATAGCATCTGCTCGGGATACAAATTCACCATCTGCTAATTGAGCTAGGATAGTATCTTCGTCTTTATCTCCTTGGGGATCCTCTAAATAGCCTCCAGCTCTTATATAATTGTGCGTATCTTTTTCATCGTGGGTAGTTTTAGAAGGAAGATAACTTACTCCTCCTTGATTAAATTTTTGAACACTCGCTAATCCCCCTGTATTATAACTATACACATTTTGGTTTGAATATAAGGAAGGTACTGCGCTCCAGTTACTAGCATAGTCTCCTATTCCTTTATGTGCTTGGGATTGTTTCTCGTATGCTTTTTTATAATCTTCTTCCGTAAAGGGTGGTTTAGGATCATCTCCTTTAAATACTTCGCCTAGTCCTACAGCTGCTGCGGTTCCATAACCTAGCTTAGCTCCAGTAGTTTGTTTATCCCACCAAGGCATTGCTTTGGATTGCATGAAACCTTTAATACCAGTTCCTTTAGTTACCTCTGGTCCTACACGAGTCGATCCTGTTCCCCACAAATTTTTTATTCCACTAAAAGGTGCTGCTCCTTGTGCTCCTCCAAATGAAGTAAAAGGTCCCATTCCTGCCATACCAGCTAGTTGACCTGCACCTCCTACTAAGAAGGCATCTCTAAATGATCTACCTGTTGATTTTCCTCTAAGTTTTTGTACGCCGAATGTAGCTAAAGCTAATGTTAATGGATCCATAATAAATATCTATTGTATCTACCATTTTACCTATAAATGTGTCTTA
>Ga0208670_100191_pt1 | contig 19892 bp, 16 predicted proteins | sample 24BtaG_FD_184098 | JGI IMG/M metagenome (GOLD analysis project Ga0208670, IMG submission 184098) | Marine viral communities from Cariaco Basin, Caribbean Sea - 24B_WHOI_OMZ_CsCl (SPAdes) (version 2) | ecosystem: Environmental > Aquatic > Marine > Oceanic | place: Caribbean Sea: Cariaco Basin...
GCGAGCGCCTCACATTGGCAGCGATACGCCAGCCAAGCTCCTCCAATAAAATGCATTTGGCCACCTCGGGTAACTACCGAAACTCTGTCATTTTTAACGGTCGCCGTTATAGCCATACTATTGACCCCACTACCGGTCAACCTATTGCGGGCGGCGCACCTTCAGTTACGGTTGCCGCAGACACCGTATCTTTAGCTGACGCTTGGGCCACGGCCTTAACCGCAATGACTTACGAAAAAGCTTTGGCTACTGCTAAGGATAAAAATCTAGCGGTATTATTTGTCATCCCTAAAGATGGCAAAATCCACGATGAAGTGCCTTCTGTCCGTGAATTGGCCGACAACAAAGCGGATCCTCTAGCGTATTGGGAAATCGTTGAAACCCCAGCTATGAAAGCATTGCGAGCAGGTCATACCAAATAAGTATTTAGCAGTCTTTACTACTAAGCTTTAAATAAAACTCAAAACTGGTGTTAAACAGTGATGGTTACAGCATTGACGGTTACAGCATTGATACTGCCAACAAACGTCGAGTTAGCCTGAATATGTTACAATAGATACCAATGAATAAATAACAGCGACAGCTTGTGCTGAAGGTCACAGAAATTTAACCTTATCGTCTCAAGCACCCGCTTCTCAACTAAGTGAGGGTATTATGCTCGAGCAACTGCTTCCCATTTTCGGTATTACTTTTGCCGTATTCGTCCTATTCTTCTTAATGATGGGTATCGGATACATGGTCAAAAAAGAACCATTACGTGGCTCATGCGGTCGTGTGGCCAATCTGATGGGGGATGAAACTTGCCAGTTTTGTGGCGATGATCCCAACAAGTGTGACAAAATTAATGAAGACACCAAGCTCAATGCCAAAAAAGCCTCTGAACTGGGTAAATCTGCGGTTTAGTCTGCAAACAACCTCGATCTATCGATAATTTAAGCCAGATTTTAGTGCAGTAAGTCATTGATATTTAACTATTAAATTAAATATCTAGCACAGTTACCTTTGGCTACTTAGGCTGAGTAGAGTATTTCTGTTATAGTAAAACCATCGCTTAGGCGGTGGTTTTTTTATGCGACTTAACTTCCACCCTTTTGTTATTAGTAAGTGCTTCGATATGTCTAACCCTACTCCCCCCTCTGCTGCCTCAAGCTCTACGCCTTCGGCACAAACACCACGCGCTGTCTTTTGGTTGGTGGTCATCGCCATATTACTAATGGCCAGTAATATGCGCTCGCCTATTGTGGCGTTAGGCTCTATCGCCCCAGTGGTACAGGACGCCTTGAACCTGAATGCCACGCATATTGGTTGGCTAGGTGCTATTCCAATGCTGATGTTTGCGTTAGGCGCTTTAATATCTCCGAGTATCGGCAAACGCTATGGCTTAGAAAACACCTTAATCGGGGTAGTAATGGTACTGACTGCCGGCATTATTATGCGCTCAACTTGGGTGAGTTGGCATGGGTTCTTAATCGGCACTATTTTATTATCGCTTGCCATCGGCTTTGCCAATACTTTAGTCGCTCCCGTGATTAAGCAGCGTACCCCCGATAATATTGCTTTGGTAACCGGCTTATTTAGCTTAACCATGTCAGTGATGTCTGGGATCATCTCTGGGGTGGTCTATCCGTTAACTGAACAGGTAGGCTGGCAATGGGCATTAGGTGGCTGGGCGATATTGGGCATTGCGGCTCTAATCGCTTGGGTTGTATTGCGTGTTAAGCTTGGCTCTTCGCACAAAGTACCTACTGCTGATTTGACAGCAGACGAGGTGACTCAAGAATCGACTTCTATCTGGAAGTCGGCCTTAGCGTGGCAGTTAGCGATCTTTATGGGTTTGCAGTCGTTGCTATTTTATACCGTAGCCGCCTTTTTGCCCTCGATATGGATTAGCAAAGGATTGACCGAGGTAGAAGCTGGTAGTATGGGCTCTATTTTCCAGTTTATGGCGCCTATTGCCATCATCGGTATGACCTGGCTGATCCGCCGGGGTATGAAAATACAAATTGTGGCCATTGGCTCCACTTTACTCAACGTCATAGGTTTGATCGGTATTGCTTATCTGTCACCTGACTTAGCGTGGTTGTGGACCTCTATTATGGGCTTAGGCTGTGCAGTTATATTTACCTTATGCATCATGCTGTTTTCACTGCGTACCTACACCCCAAACCAAGCTAGCAAGTTATCAGGCATGGCACAGACCATCGCCTATTTGGTCGCTTTTGCAGGTCCATTTGGGGCAGGCTGGCTGTACGAACAAACCAATAGCTGGGATGGACCCTTATTATTTATATTGATACTTACCCTGATCAACGTCATCATTGCTTGGCTCGCCAGTCGTCCTATAATGATTGACGGCAAGCCTGCTTAGACACTATTCTTAGTGAGGCACTATTCTTAGTCTGTATTTAAGCTCTATTTATTAAAACTAATTTTTTAACAGATTTCTAACTAACAAAATAATTTAAATGGTACCTCTATGAAGTTTTCGAAATACGGTCAACAGTTCACCCAAACCAGCGCAATCTCTCAATTAATGGACGATTTAGGCGATGCTCTGCAAAGCCCTACTCCCGTTAACATGTTGGGCGGTGGCAATCCCGCCCGCATTGATAAAGTGAACCAAGCCTATTTTGAGGTATATCAATCGCTACAAGAAGGCGGTATTGAGGGCGGTGCTATCGAATCGGTAGGCAACTACTCAAACCCTCAAGGCGATGCCAAATTTATCGAAGCCTTGGTAGCCTTCTTTAACCGCCATTATAATTGGCATTTAACGACAGACAATATTGTTTTGACCAATGGCTCACAAAACGCCTTCTTCTACTTGTTCAATTTATTTGGCGGTAAATTCGAAGACGAAAATGGTCAGGTCAGCACTAAATCGATTTTATTACCGTTGGCTCCAGAATATATTGGCTATAGTGATGTGCAAATTGATGGCAAACACTTTATCTCTATCAAGCCTGAAATCGAAGAAGTCACTCATGATGGAGAAGAGGGCTTTTTTAAATACAAAGTAGACTTCAAAGCTTTAGAGAACTTGCCTGCCCTTAAAAATGGTGAGATCGGGGCAATTTGCTGCTCACGTCCGACCAACCCCACCGGTAATGTGTTGACCGATGAAGAAATGGCGCATTTGGCTCAAATTGCGAAGCAGTATGATGTGCCGCTAATCATCGACAATGCTTATGGTGAGCCTTTCCCCAATATTATTTATCCCGACGTCAATCTAAACTGGGACGACAATACCATTCTTTGCTTTAGTCTGTCGAAAATCGGCTTACCTGGGGCGCGTACCGGTATTATTATCGCTGCACCCGAGGTGGTGAAAACGGTCAGCGCCATGAATGCGGTAGTCAACCTTGCGCCAACGCGTTTTGGGGCCGCTATTGCCACTCCACTGCTGAATGATGATAGTTTAAAACAGCTTTGTGATGATACCATTCAGCCGTTTTATGCCAACAAAGCCAAACTTGCCATTGGTCATATTAAAGCGGAGATGGGCGACTATCCGGTACTTATCCATAAGCCAGAAGGGGCTATTTTCCTATGGGTGTGGTTCAAAGACTTACCGATTACCACCACTGAGCTGTATGAGCGCTTAAAACAAAAAGCAACTTTGATTGTGCCCAGTGAACACTTCTATCCGGGTCTCGATACCACTGACTATCCGCATGCCTTTCAATGTATTCGCATGAGTATTGCTGCCAGTGATGAGACCTTAGAGGCCGGTATTAAAGTCATTGGCGAAGTGGTTCGCGAGCTTTATGACAATACTCAAAAATAACAGTGGTCAAAAATAACCAGGCTAAAAGACAATGCTAAAAAACAATAGTGTTAAAAAATGCCAGTGCTGAAAACAGCTGGCATGAAGCGACCTATCGCTTTTAGGACCACAAGAGCCGATGTGTACTTCGTGGATAAAGGTTTGGCTCAGCCTTATCAAGATTATTTAATCGCCAATAAACAAAGATTAGCGCCTCTTGAGCCACTGCGTCGTCCTGAGTATTACGAGCTGGCTAATATCAAAGAGCAGATGGAAATCATGGACAATGATTTTATCTTAAAACGTGGTTTGTACCTGCTATTTACCCCAAAAGACTCACCCCAAGTTATCGGTAGTATAAACTTCTCCGGGTTTATGTATGGGGTATTTCAGGCAGGCTATGTGGGTTTTTCAATAGACAAGAACTTTGAAGGTCAAGGCATGATGGCCGAAGTACTGCAAGCCTCACTAAACTATGTGAGGCAGCATTATGGTTTACATCGTATTATGGCCAATCACTTACCCCATAATGAACGCAGTGCTGCCTTACTGCATAAGCTTGACTTTGAAAAAGAGGGCTATGCCAAATCTTATCTTAAGATTAATGGGCAGTGGCAGGATCATGTTTTAACGGCTTTGGTTTTTGAGGATTAGAAGTATTTAAAAATTAAAGCTATTTGAAGGGTAACGCTGACTTAAGATCTACACATTTAATAGTTGTATATTGGGATTTTTAAGTTGTAATTCATAACGTATATATAACCAATCTGGAACAGTAAACCTCAGACAACCTTGTTAACATAGCAGTATAAGTTACGTAAAATGTCACCAGCATGGTTGTCTCTATGTCCTACCCCGCCCTAATCTCTCGTCCTATTCTAAAACCTTTGGCACTGACTTTATTAACCAGTTTGGCGCTAATGGGTTGTCAGCCCAATACTACTTCAAGCACCGATAACAATGCTGCTAGCAATGAGGCAGCGAGCGAAAGCAGCCTTTCCACTACCGCTCAGTCTGCTCCTACGGCGACCAAGACAGATGCCTCAGCTTCGACACCCGCGACAGTATCTGCACAGCAAGTTATTGAACAGCCCATTACCATTTTAGCCCTCGGTGATTCGCTTACCGAAGGTCTTGGTGTGGCTGAAAACGAGGCTTATCCAGCCCAGTTAGAAGCAGCTTTAAAACAAGCGGGCTACGTCAATGCCAAAGTCATTAACTCGGGCTTGAGCGGGGAAACGAGTAGTGGGCTAGTTAATCGTCTGGACTGGGTGTTAAAAACCAAGCCAGATATTACTATCTTAACCACGGGTGCCAATGATGCCATGCGCGGTATTGAAGTGCCGACCATCGATAAAAACATTCGCACCACGATTAAACGTCTACAAGATGAAGGTAGCGTGGTGGTGTTGGGCGGTATGCAGATTTATGACAACTTAGGCGATGATTATGTCAAATCCTTCTCTGCCATTTATCCCAAAATAGCAAAAGACACCGGAGTGGCATTTATTCCGTTCTTTTTAGAAGGTGTGGGCGGTGATAGAAGTTTGAACCAGGCGGATGCCATCCACCCTACTAAAGAAGGTTACACCCGTATCGTTAATAATAATATTTTGCCAGTATTAACCCCTGCTATTGACGACTTTGTTAAGCAACATGAAACGGCATCTCAAAATAAATAGCTAATAAATAAAACAAACCCAAACAGTCGTGAGCTTGGTTAAAGCAGGACTATTAATTTTTAGACAGCTACTTAAATGGGTTTTTAGATAACCTTTTAGATAGTCCTATAACTATAAAGCTGTATTTATTATTCTATATTTATAACTAAAACAATGACTCGATTTTATAAAAAAAATATACAACTGATTTAAAACAACAATAAGAGGCCTATTATGAGAAAAAGTATATTCAAAACCTTTAATGACACCATTAAACATTGGTATATCCCCGCTATTGTCGGTTCTATATTTATTGTGGTCGGTATTTACACCTTTGCTTCTCCAGCCACCTCCTACGTAGCGCTCTCTATCCTTTTTAGTTTGTCTTTCTTATTCTCTGGTATCTCAGAGATAGTCTTCTCTTTGACCAATAGAAATGAAATGGACAACTGGGGCTGGGTGTTGGCCTTTGGTATTTTAACGACTGTCATCGGTGGGCTATTATTGTCCAACCCCGCAGTGTCGATGGCCACTTTGACCTTCTATGTCGGATTCTTAATTTTATTCCGCTCTATCAGCGCTCTTAGTTTCTCTTTAGACTTAAAAGATTATGGGATTAGCGATTGGGGTGCGTTAATGGCACTGGGTGTTATTGGCCTAATCTTCTCTATTATAATGATTTGGAATCCCGCTTTTGCAGGTATGACCATCGTTATTTGGACAGGCTTAGCATTTATCACCACGGGTATCTTTAGTCTTTACATGGCCTTTAAACTTAAGAAACTAAATGAATTACCTCAAAAAATGTCAGAAGATCTAAAGCTTAGACACAGACAGTTACAGCAAGAGATTAGTGAGATTAATAAACAGCCTTTTAGACAAGGTCAGACTTATGACCATGAACCGAAGTCATAAGTAGTGAATCTAAGCTTTTAACTTAAGTCTTCAACTTAAGCTTTTAAAGCCAGATAGCTGGTAATAACCTATTAAGATGGCCACTAAAGACAATACGCAATAATGGTAGCGATGATATTAGAAATCATATCCAACATAACGAGAAGAAACTTTGCAAATGACACATAACTCAGCTGACTCATCAGCTCTATTACGAGCCAAAAATCTCAGCAAAAGCGTAATGATTGGCGACACCAAAACCGATATCATCAAAGGCATTAATGTCGCTATTAACGCTGGTGAGTTTGCGGTAATAATGGGCAAATCGGGGTCCGGTAAATCTACGTTACTGGGTCTATTGGCAGGTCTCGATTATCCGGATAGCGGTGAAGTATGGCTCGATGGTCAGAATTTAACTCAACTGTCTGAAGATGAGCTGGCCCAAAAGCGTCAGCAGGATATGGGCTTTGTGTTTCAGTCGTTTCATCTGTTGCCGACGTTGACTGTGGCTGAGAACATCGCTTTCCCGTTAGATATTGCTCGCCAGCCTGACCCAGATAGATTTGAACAACTGTTAGTGGCTGTTGGGTTAACCCATCGCCGTGATAGCTTACCGCATCAACTCTCTGGTGGTGAACAACAGCGCACTGCACTGGCTCGGGCATTGGTGGCTCGTCCTAAAATCATCTTTGCCGATGAACCTACTGGTAATTTGGATGAGCAAAATGCGCAGCAAGTCATGAACTTATTGCTGGAGTTACAACAGCAGTCGGGGACAGCTTTGGTTGTGGTCACTCATGACCCTGCTTTAACCGAGCATGCCGACCAGGTTATTACCATTCATGATGGGCAGGTTGAGCCAGCATAGACTCTAGCCAAGCTAGTTATTTAAGGGTCTTAGTTTTTGACTAGCTGTTGGCTTGTTAGCTATTGGTCTTAGACCAAACCGAAAATTCATTGCCACTCGGTTCGGTAAAATGAAAGCGATAGCCGCCAGGGAATTGGAAGATATTTTTGACGATGGTTCCGCCATTGTGCACCACCTTATCGTAAGTCGTTGCCAAGCTATCACTATAAAAGATAAGCAAAGCGCCCCCATTTACGACGGTACTTACTTTATCCGACTGGTAAAAACCGCCGTCTAAACCCTGATTTTCAAACGCTGTATATTGGTCACCATGATCGGTAAATGTCCAACCAAAGACTACATTAAAGAAAGCTTTGGTTGCGGATAAGTCTGTTGAGCCAAACTCAACATAATTTAGCTTTTCATGTTGACTCATTACTAGTTCCTTTTTAATAAAGTTATAGATTCTAAACTTGATAAATATTTATTTTATCTAAACATTAAGTGAATCAATATTCAACGATATATCTCTTATTCTTGTAACTATTTAAAACAGATAGCACACTAGTATTTAGATAAAGCCACCTATATGGAGTCCCATGAAACCTAATAAAAAAGTATTACTCATCGGGGGTACCAGTGGTATAGGTAAAGCGTTGCTTGAGCGGATGCGTGAGGATAATAAGGTTGAGCAAATATTTGCCACTTATCATCGTCATCAACCCATCACTAACCATCCTACTACTGAAGATCCTGATGTCAAAGAGCCTGACACTAAAGCTACCGCTACCAAAAATACTGATACTAGAGATAAAGTTGTCTGGTTGGTGGTGGATGTGACTTCTGAGCCGAGTATAAAACAAGCCATCGAGCAAATTAGCGAACACGTTGACCATATCGACTGGGTCATCAATGCGGTTGGACTGCTACACAACGACAGTCATCAACCCGAAAAAGCAGTCAAACACCTAGATCCAGAGTTTTTTATCGACAATATGAAAGTCAATGCCCTACCCAGCTTATTGATTGCTAAGTATATAAAGCCGTTATTACAAGCAAGGTTAAAAGCAGGCAAACCCTGTGAAACTGGCCCTGCTATTTATGCCACTATTTCAGCACGAGTTGGTAGTATTAGTGACAATAAATTAGGGGGATGGTACAGCTACCGCATGAGTAAAGCAGCGTTAAATATGGGCATGAAAACGCTTGCTATCGAATGGCAACGGTCGCTAAAAAATGTCTGTGTGGCAGTGATGCAACCTGGAACAGTGGATACGTCGTTATCGAAGCCCTTTCAAGCCAATGTGCCTGAAGACAATTTGTTTGAGCCTCAACAATGTGCCGATAATTTACTGGTAGTATTAAGCCAATTAACGGCAGAGGATACGGGCTGCTTTGTTGATTGGGCAGGCAAGCCTATTGAATGGTAGGTAAACTTTTTAAAGATTAAGAATACGATAAAACCGGTCCAACATGTTAGACCGGTTTTTTATTAAACAAATTATTTATTTAGCCAAAAGGTGCTTTTCATCGCTTAATCACCACTAGCAATCTCAGGCGGTCCTTTTAATAAATGTTCATCAGTAAATTCATTGGCAGAATGTCGCTCTACAGATTCAGCCGTGGTATAGCTTTGCTCGGTACGATATAAGATTAATCTGTCTCGTCTTAATCCCTTTATTAGGGCATACATCATCACAACAATAACTATGGCAAATGGGAAACCGGCAACAATAGCGGCAGCCTGCAGTGCCGCTAGCCCGCCTGCACTTAATAATATGGCAGCGATAAGCCCTTCTGATATTGCCCAAAACAAGCGTTGGATTTTAGGCGGATTGGTATCTCCCCCAGCGGTAAGCATATCAATCACAAAGCTAGCGGAGTCTGACGAGGTCACAAACCATAGTATAATCATTAATATCACCACCATGGTTAAAGGTTGCGCCATTGGGTAGCCTTCAAGAAACTTAAATACCACACTACCAAAATCGTTGTTTACTGCCTCTATAAACCCAGGGTTACCCATCAGTTCCATATTAATGGCAACACCACCAAAAGCGGTAAACCATAAAAATAAAATTACTAAGGGGATAAACATAATACCTAAGGTGAACTCACGCAGGGTACGTCCACGACTCACGCGGGCAACAAATACCCCCACAAAAGGAGCCCAACTTACCCACCATGCCCAATAAAATATTGTCCACGACCCTTGCCAATCTGTTTTGCTCCATGATTCTGTCCAAAACCCTAACGGTATAAAGTTGGTTATATAATTGCCTGTATTTTCAATAAAGCTGTCAAATATAAATAGTGTGGGCCCGAATACGATCATAAACAGCAGTAATAATACCGCTATGACAATGTTTATATCACTTAAACGTTTAATCCCTTTATTTAAGCCTAGCATTACTGAAATAGTAGCAAATGTGGTAATCAGCGCAATAATTCCGAATTGAACTGCCATACTATTAGGTATATCGAATAACAACGCTAGTCCGGAGTTGATTTGCTGTGCGCCTAAGCCAAGCGAGGTCACCACACCAAACATGGTACCAAATACGGCTAACGTATCGACCACATGCCCCCAAAACCCATAGATTTTTTCACCTAAAATCGGATATAAAGTTGAACGAATGGATAAAGGTAAGCCGCGTCTATAATGAAAATAAGCCAATGCCAAGCCTACAAAAGCGTAAAGCGCCCAGCCATGCAAGCCAAAATGCAAAAAGGTAATGTTCATCGCTTGCTTGGCAGCCTCTATCGTTTCTGCTTCACCCATAGGGGGTGCCAAAAAGTGATAAAGTGGCTCAGCAGTACCGTAATAAATAAGACCGATACCCAAACCTGCAGAGAAGAGCATGCCCACCCAAGAGAACAAGCTATATTGTGGTTGTTCGGTTTGATGCCCAAGACGTATATCGCCATATTTACTAAAGGGTATATATAGACAAAATAATACCGTGGCATTTACTAAGAAAATAAAAAACCAACCAAACTTATCAGTAATAAAGGCCTGCGCGCTATCAAAGACTATGAAAGCTTGCTCGGTAAATAGAGCACCAAATATGATAAAGCAGACGATAAATAGACTAGAGGCTATAAATACAGGTTTACTAACGCGCGGAAACGGGCCCAGTCGCCCAACCTTAACTTCATTCATCTTTACCCTTATATTTATAATTAATTTTAAGTTATTTTTAAATTATGTTTCTGTAGTAATTCTAAATAGTAAATACAGAGTAACAGAAGGGTAAACCTTCTACAAATATCAGCAGTCATTATTAGCGGAAGGGGTTTAACTTAACCGTAATTAATTCCGGAGGTTATTTGAATTAAGATAACGTGAGATGATTGGTTATTGACGGGTTGTTTTGTCAGTACAATTTATCGCCAATTCTACTGATGACTTCATTTTCCAATCCTATAGTTCGTACTTCGGCAAAACTGCTTCGTTCTAGTAAACATCAAGCAGTTGTATCGCTGTTACCATAAATTAAGCCCCCACTAAATCCAGTACAAAAAAATCGGTCTGAAATTTCAGACCGATTTTTTATAGCAGGTTGGTTTTATCATCGTCCAAATGAAAATAGATATTGGTCTAAAAGAAATTTTTGTCAAACGTCTCTTTTAAGTTTTTCGGCTCACGGCGTTCGACATTATTCAATGCGTGGCGTGTTTTTGAGGCGATTTGATACGCTTTAAGACGGGCTTGTTGCAGATTACCAATTGGTCGATTTTCCTCCAAACATCTAAACGGTGTGAACGATAGGTTCTCCATGATATTGAAGTTGCCATCGTCTGGTACGTCTTGCTTAGGTATCGTCAAACGAGCCACAGTAACAAAAGGCGCATCCTCTTCTTTCCATTCGGTAGTGATCTCTTCAACAGGTTGCTTTTTACTGTTGCGAGCCAGTTGAATTTGAACCTCATAAACCTGATCGTGTTCGCGTATTTCATCAAGTATCAGCGGACGTATCGCTTCTTGCTTAGACTCGATATCTAAATCACGACGTTTGACATGATCTAAAGATGCCTGAGTCGGTGTGACTCTTATCTTGGCGACATAATCGCCATGACGCACCACGCCTTGAGAATGAAAATCGTATAACAAAGTATTTTTCGGCTCAATTGCCATAAAAGACCCTAATGCTTTAAACGTTTTAAACGATTCTTTAGTAGGTAGCTGTGTCCCATAATTAGTCAACCAATTGAAGGCTAATTTCGCCTTGCCCTTAGCACCTTGATCGGCATATTTTGGTAACTCCAAAAACAGCTTAGAGATATAGGTATAATCTTCGATTCGATTACAGAAGAAAACCGGGTTATTGATTAGGTTAAAATCAAAGTTACTACTGTCCTCCTCACCAGACGCCAGTTTTTTGCCCGGTACATCAAATACTTTGATGGCTAAACCTTGTGCCAGACCTAACTTTTTATCCGCTGCAACACGAGAAGAGCCGTTAGAATAACGAATAACTGCTTCATGTACCCCTGGTTTGGCATACAGACCTTGGGCGTATTCTTTAGGCAGATTATCCAAAATTTCAAACTCTGCTTTTAAAGCGCAGTAGCCTTTGGCATGAGCATCACGGGTATGATAGGCCACTCCGCTCGCTTCATCACTTCTGGCAATATATTTTTTGATATCAGAGGTAATTTTTTCGATATTCTGCTCATCTTTTTCAGTAAGCTCAATATATTTAGGGTCATAAGGGACATATTTGGTTTTAAATAATTTTTTGACTGTGTTTAACATGGGGTTCACCTAGTTAATTAGTTATTGTAATTAGTTATTGATTTTATATTTATGCGTTAAGCCTTTTACTCGCTCAATTCGCTAATCCATTTTAGCGCCGATAAGCTGGGTATAAATAAATACTCGCCGCCATAAAGCGTGTTAAAAGTTTCTATACCGTGATAACGCTTGCGAATAGGGTCAGCAGGTACAGTGAAGGTATCTGCGGCATTGCTTTTATCGCCTTCGTGCAAGCCCAGGACAGGATCTCGCTCATCGCCTAAGCTCATAAAGTTACCATCGTTAATCCATTGAGACTGTAGAAACTCTACCGTTTCCATCGCATGGGCATTGATACCGATAAAGAACAATCCGCGCTGTTTGCCATCATCTTCGGTCACATCGGGGGGCAGCACATCACCAAAACCGACACTACGCCTAATAATTCGGTGGATGCGCACATCAGATAAGATAAAGTCTTTGCTGTCTCGTGGGTTCATACGCCTAATATGAGCGCCAAAGGGACATTTTCTACCGTAAGGGTCATCTTTGTAACCAAAGTCATTGTTGCGGTCTGGGTCGTCGCCTAAGTCCTCATCATCGTGCTGGGGTGATAGCGCTAGAGGTGCTCCAGAACGCCAACGTCCCCACATTTTAGCGCCCAATCGCTCAGCTTCCTCGATGTTGTCTGTATTTTCTTTAAGGTATTTATTAAAGGCGGCCACATGACTGTTGTAGGCACGCAGAACCATAAAGGAGCCGTTTTTGCCCAATACTTCAGGCTGCGGCATGGGAGCAACTGTCTCAGCTTCCCCCTTATATCCTAAGACAAACTCTCCCGGTGCAATGCCTTCTTGCATGAGGCTAGGCGGGGTCTGTATGCCACTACCGTTGACCTCAGGGTTGCTTATACCGTCACGATAGCCAAAAACGTTTTTGACCGCATCGTTGGTGCCAAAGTCATGCTGCAATAAAATCTCTAACTTGCCATTACTGGGATTATTTTCATCGATATGTGCGTTGATATCTTGCTTTAACTCTTGAAGTTTGGCTTGCCATTTGTCCTTAGAATCAGCGATAACCGCAGCGCAAATATGGATATCCCCTTTGTCACCAAAAGGAGCTTGCCAATGCTCTGGTGCATTGACGCCCATATCTTTTAGCCTGTCGGCACGACCTGCCATACCTACTTTAAAGGACTCAGGGAAGGTATCTAATGAGGCTTGTGGCACGCCTAAGGCTTTTAATCCCTCATAGGTTATGACAATAGAAAGCGTGGCATCCATGTCTTTATGCCAGCCTTCAGAATTACTCACATTGGGTAAAACATCAGCTAGTATTTTGCGGCCCGTTTGGGCATCATTTATCTTGAGAGCGACTAGCGTGCCGTAGTATGGCGTCGGTCTATCACGCAATATAATAGATTGAATATCATTGAGCTCCATGCTGACACGATTGGGATTAAACACACCTCGTGCTTTACGAGACAGCATCTCAATGTCATCTGCCGCTTCTTTTTTAATCGTCTCAAGCCAGGTCTGAAGCGTGGTATCTTCGATTAGATTGCCAAACTCGTCTTTTAACTCATCTAGCTTAGCCTTTAAACCTGATTCTGAATGCCTGTTGTCTTCTGGGGTATCATTACTCATGGGTTAACCTATTTTTTTGTTCTGGTTTTATGATTATCAAACAGCCCCTAAGACTGCGCTTCATCTAAAGCTTTATTAATTCCTTTCACAATCTTTTCGTGACGGCGTATATCTTGAACGGTCAAATGCGGGACTCCCACATACCAAGCCGCTGCCGTAATCTGGTGATCTAAGATAAATTCTTTGATACTTGGATCTTTAATGCCCGGATAACCTTCGATATTACCAAATAAAATGTCCATTAGTTCTGGAATCTTGGTAGCGAAATCATCGATATAAGCATCCCAGTCGCCATCATAAGCGGTGCAAAACAAGACCTTAGTGTCATTGTCTAAGAACACAAAGCGTAGGTCATGAAGTGTGCCTACACGCGTCGCTCCTTTTAAATTACCATCTGCTATCTCTAGAATGGTTTTTAAGCGTTCGGCACCGCCTTCTTTGAGCGGTGCGATAACCGTTAATTCAGAAACTTTACCTGATCTGAGCCCTTTACGCCCTGCACTGCTGACAGAATGGTCGTAACCATCATCGCCCCCTTCCTTTAGGTTCGCCACCAATAGCTCTGCTCGTAATTTAAAGTCATCGAAAGATTCTGTAATTTTGTCTTTTAGATCTTCTGAATTATCAATAATGGTTTTTCTATCGTTATTTTTACTCATGATAGGTATTCTTATAATTATAGTTTTAAATAATGTACCGAGATGTAAAGAGGGATAGATATTAAAATCTATAGTGACTAAGGGTTTAAAGCAGCATCATTAGGGTCTGGTGTTAATTTATCTAAAGTCTAACTTTCAATCCAAGCCACTCACTATTACATCAGGTATTCAATATATCAAACTCTACAGTAGGTCTTAGAGCTTCGGACTTTATCACTACAATATTAAACTGTTAGCCAACATTAGCGGTTTGTTAGGTATCATAAAGTCACTGAAATCTAACGCCAAACGCTATACCATCGATTATCGTATAAGTACTTTCTCTACTACCTGAAATCAGTTGCACCACTATGACCACAAATACTTCTTCTACTCGTCCGATCTCTTATTCAAATTTAGGTAGTAAATCTTTACAGCGTAGTTGGTGGCGCCACTGGATATATCCGTTGCTGTTTTTGTTGGCGATGGTGTTGTCGTTATCGACTTACTTAACACTCGACTCTATTCAGCAGTCGGTACGAGATTATGTTTCTGATAATCAGCGCGCGTTGGTGGGTGGTGACTTAATATTGAGCAGCAAAGAAGCATGGACACCTGAGCTGTTACAGATATTGGAACCTTTAGAGTCAGAGACAGCCAAGGCGAGACAGACACAGCCAGAAGGTGTGGTTTACGACTATCAGTTTAATGCGATGGTATCCAGCGTGGCAGCAGATGGAGGGTCTGATAAAGCAATCAATGAACAGCCAAAATCAAAAGACGCTACCCTACTGGCTCGAATCAAAGCAGTTTCAAACCAATATCCTTTATATGGTGAGGTTGAGTTGGCATCAGGGCTACCGCTGTGGCAAAAGCTGAAGCCCCAGCAAGTGGTGGTCGAGGCTCAAGTACTGACTGGGCTAAATTTAAAAATTGGTGATAAAGTCAAAATCGGTGATGCGGTCTTTACTATTGCCGATGAGCTGATCACTGAGCCGGACCGCCCTTTGACTGCGTTCGGCTTCGGCGCTCGAGTGCTAATGTCTGATACTGACTTGGCGGCTACCAACTTAATGGGACAGCGCAGCCGGGTCGATTACCGTATTGAGCTGGCGGGTAGCCCTGAGCTAATGGCCAAGCAGCGAGCTGAACTACAGAAAATCACTGCCTCGCAGCCAGAGATTGAACTCACAGACGCTGACGAGACAGATACTTCAGTGACTCAAGTATCTGATAATGTGCTGATGTTCCTTAAGTTATTGGTAATAGCGGTGCTGTTTTTATCGGCGGTGGCGCTGTTGAGTGTGGTCAAAGCCTTTGTTAGCTTACAACAAAACCCCAATGCCATACGCCGTGCGCTAGGTGAGTCAGTTAGCTCTATCAAGCGCAGTTATTACCAGTTATTTATTGCGATGGCAGTATTGGCCTGTTTGGCTTCAGGCGTACTCAGTTTGGGTATGTTAAAGGTGGGGGCTCAGTATCTTACTGCCATTTTACCACCGCATATTAACCTGTCTATTCAGTGGTTAAGCTTCCTTAAAATCAGTGGGGTGGCTTTGGTCATTACCTTGTTGGTAGTACAGCATAGTCTCTATGCAGTGACCCATACCAAGCCTTCTGCGGTATTAAAGCAGGCCACAGACAATCACCGTCAACATCCGCCTCTTTATTGGTACGGCTTGGTGCTACTGGCAAGCTTTGGTTTGATGGCTTACGAATTTAGCTCCTTATTAACTGGGCTAAAAGTACTGGGCGCTATGTTGTTATTGGCTGCGGGCTTTTGGCTGATCGGTCGAGGTTGGTTATGGCTATTGGCCAAATTCGCTAGCAAAGGATTGTTTGGTAAAAAGACCGGTTGGATGGCCCGTACCGCCGTGCATAACCTGTCTCGCAAAGGCAATCAATCGGGGCTATTTTTTGTTACCCTAGCTTTATCGGTGGCGGTATTGACCATGATTACTTTGCTCAATCATAGCCTCAACACGCAGTTTGTGCAGGCTTATCCTAAAGATGCGCCTAATTTATTTTTATTAGACATTCAAAGCGACCAGCATAAGGGGCTAGAGGCTGTGGTTAAACAGCCTATTACTTATTTCCCAGTGGTACGTGCCCGTGTAACTGAGGCCAATGGCGTCCCTGCTAGCGAGATTGAACCTGTTGGCGGCACTCAAGATGATCCGACGCGGGTATTTAATTTAAGCTATGCAGACAAGGTAATGGATACCGAGTTTGTTAAAGAATCAGTCACTAAGGATCAATTATACGGTCCAATCGATGACTCAAAATCGAATGAACCCTCAGAATCAGTCGTGCCGTTATCGATATTAGATACCGCTGCTGAGCTACTTAATGTGGGTATGGGCGACCAAGTGCGTTTTAATATTCAAGGTATTGAAATCGTCGGCCAGATTACCAGTATTCGTGAGCGTTATGAGAGTGGCCCTAGTCCTTTCTTTTATTTCTTATTTGAGCCAAAGGTATTGAAAGACGCGCCGCAAATTCAGTTTGCGACTACCAAAGTCGCTGCCGATAGCATTCCACAACTACAGACCGATCTTGCCCGTAAATTCCCTGCCATTACCACCATTGATGGTGGCGCCATTGCCAAGCAAGTACAGGGATTTGTGAGTCAGATGAGTCGATTGGTGCAGGTGTTTACCCTACTCGCCATTATTACCGGCATTATGGTACTTATTACGTCCTTATTATCGACGTCACAAGATCGCTTACGTGACAGTGCGTCATTCCGTTTACTCGGCATGCAAACCAGCGATTTATATAAAATTAATATGCTAGAAATTGGCTTATTGGGGATTAGCGCAGGCGTATTCGCCGTGGTATTGGCCAGTGGGGCTGCTTATTTGGTCATTGTGCACTGGTTTAACTTACGCTTTAGCATTCCTTGGGACAGCTTCGGTATCGGTGCATTGATGTTGGTCGCAGTACTACTAATTATTGCGGTGAGTTATGTACGACTGGTTATTGGACGTGGGATTATGGCGAGGGTTTGGGGGATGGTTTAGCCCCGATTAAAGCGGATATACTGTTTAGCTAGACGAGGTGCAATGGCTTGATATGGCATAGTGCACGAAGTAAGCAACATGCTATATCTTAACCAATGCCTCGTATAGTTAAGGAGATAGAAGCGAAACAAAAAAAGCCCTTTAGGGCTTTTTTACTTGCGAAGCTAAAATTGCAATGCAATTTTCATACGCTTCTCAGGGAAATAGCTACTAATAACTCTCAATAAACTCATTAATTTGCTGAGTCACAATCTTCCAAAGCTTGACCTGCGACGCACGGCTTCCCGCCCCCATGTGCGGCGTTAAGATAATGCGAGGATGACCTTCTTTAGCAAGCTGAACGATTGGGTCGTCCTCGCCAGCAGGCTCTCGCTCAAAGACGTCAGTCGCATAGCCAAGTATTTGCTCATCTCTCACCGCCTGCGCCAATGCCTCGCTATCGACCACTTTACCACGTGCCAAGTTAACCAATAAAGGTTTCTTACTCATTTTACTGAGCGTGTCTTTATTTATGAGATGTTTGGTTTCCTCGGTCAATGGACAATGCAAACTGATGATATCGGACTCTTTGAGTACCGTCTCAAAGTCAGTATAGTCGTCGTTGCGAGGCGCCTTGCCCTGACGTTCCGCCAAAAGCACATTCATATCATATGCTTTGGCAATCTTTGACACCCGTTTACCAATGTCCCCAACCCCGATAAGACCTAAGGTTAGATTTTCGATATCAATAACTTCAGCATTGATAATGTCAGCTCGCCCTTTTTCCTTCCATTCGCCATTTTTGACTTTGTTGTGGTAGTGGATCTGTGCACGCATGGCGCTAAGCATGAGCATCATGGTGTGCTCGGCGACGGTGACGGTAGCGAAGTCTGGAGCATTCAGTAATTTAACGCCGTTGTCTTCACACGCCTCTTTGTCAATGTGGTTGGAGCCTACAGAGGTAAGTTGAATGAGCTTTAGATTGGGCAGTGCTTCTACCACTTCCCGTTCAATCCGCAGTGAGCCAACTATCATGATATCGGCGTCTTTACAGCGCTCGATAATGACTTTATTGTCTTGTGGGGTCTCCTCATAGGTCACATAGTCCGTGATTTTTTCGGGGGTGGGTCGTTCTAAGTCTGCGGTGAATCTTTTTTCATCAAGTAAAACAGCTTTCACAATGTGCTCCTTGGTTATTTTTATAATTTAAGATTTTGAGTAAACTTTAAGTTTTTAATCTTATTAAATAGGGTACTTATTGAATGATAGTAAAGTTATCACTAATAGAATGTTTTATATTGTGGGCTAAGTGATTCAATTTATAACACTATTTCCATGGCTATATACTCAATCCATACTGAATCAGATAGTTTTTTCAACAATAGTCCCATCCTTATTGTTTATACTTTTAATGGTCGAAATCGAATTACGTAAAATTAAGAAACTATAAAAAGGATAACTATGAAAACTATTTCTGAAGCCATGAACTGGCGTTACAGCACTAAAGAATTTGACCCTAGTAAGAAAATTTCAGCGGAAGATTTAGAACAGTTAAAAGACATTCTGCATCTGCAAGCCTCTAGCGTGAACATTCAACCTTGGCATTATATTATTGCTGAAGATGATGCCGGTAAACAGCGTATGACTAAGGGTACGCAAGATATATTTGAGATGAATAAGAATAAAATTCTTGATTGCTCACATGTGGTGCTGTTTGCGACGCGTGTACATGCTGATGATGCGTATTTAGAGACGATTCTTGATCAAGAAGATAAAGACGGTCGTTTTGCTAAAGAAGAGTACAAAACGCAAATGGACCAAGGGCGTAAAATGTTTTTAGGTATTCATCGCTATAATAAGCTCAATGAAGCACATTGGATGGGTAAGCAAGTGTATTTGAGCATGGGGGCACTGTTGCTTGGGGCAGGACTGCTAGGTATTGATGCGGTGCCTATGGAAGGGGTAGATATTCAGGCACTTGATGAAGAGTTTGGATTAAATGAGAAAGGCTATACCACAGCAGGATTGGTGGCGCTGGGTTATCGTAACGATAACGACATTAATGCCACCTTGCCTAAGTCACGTTTGCCTAAGGATGTGGTTTTTAGCAAAGCGTAGATAGTATTATCTGTAATAGTTTGATAAGGGGTACAGTTGTCATGGCTGTGCCCTTTTTTTAGTAATTATCCGTAGAGGGTTAACATGGGACTTTCTTGGTAATAGTTATAGTGATAGTTACAGTTATCTATTAAATTTATAGCACAATTTTTTGCACCTTAATGTAATGCTTTATACGCTTCCCAATAAGCCTTTGGCATAGACGGCTGTTAATTGTTCAAAGATACGCTTAAGCTACGAACAGTTCTCTCTCCCCCCTTTACCCTCTCCTTTATTAAAATAAATTTAACCACTATTAATATTTATTACACGAAAACAACTTGGTTTAGCTATTAAATCTTATAAATAGCTGGGTATAGTGACCTTGTGCCATCAAACATAGCAAGCATTTTGACTTGCCTCGTTTTGATGTCACACCCAAAGGAGAACATTGTGAAGGATCATACGGATTTAGGCGCTACCAAAAGTGTCTGTAAAGATTGGACAGATGGTAATCCCTATAGCGAAACCCGAAAACATGATGAGGCGGATAAACGCGATAAATCGTGTCGGCGGGCTATTGAACGTATTAATGAAGAG
>Ga0208670_100193_pt1 | contig 19847 bp, 25 predicted proteins | sample 24BtaG_FD_184098 | JGI IMG/M metagenome (GOLD analysis project Ga0208670, IMG submission 184098) | Marine viral communities from Cariaco Basin, Caribbean Sea - 24B_WHOI_OMZ_CsCl (SPAdes) (version 2) | ecosystem: Environmental > Aquatic > Marine > Oceanic | place: Caribbean Sea: Cariaco Basin...
CAAACCAGTTTCAAATGATATTGCAGAAAATCTCAAAGACACTTTGTTTTGGAAATACCTTACTGCCTCATTTACAATTAATGGGAAATTCAAAACAAAAGAGTTTGAGACAGTTTTGGAAATTACAGCATCCCCTATTATCAAACGTCACATTGACGAGAAAGCTTTCATGTTTTTGGGAAATGGTGAAAATGGTAAATCAGTCTTACTTGGATATATCGAGTCATTACTTGGCAAACAAAACGTGACTCACATACCACTCCAAAAGATAGCATCAGATAAGCACATGAGTGCTGATTTGGATGGGGTATCTGCAAATATCTTTTCTGACTTGGAGAAAAACGAACTAAGACATACAGGAGAAATTAAAGACATAGTGAGTGGTGAGGGCTTACAGGTCCAGAAAAAATACAAAGATCCGTTTACATTATACCCATTTTGCAAGTTAATGTTCTCATGTAATAGATTTCCAAAGAGTTTCGATCAATCTCAGGGATTTTTTAGACGTTGGATCATAGTCAAATGGGAAAGAAATTTTGAAAATGACCCCCAAAGAATCGAGTATTTGAGGGAAAAATTAGATGAAAACCAGACAGAAAAGAATTTGGTTTTTTCAAATCTTGTGATTATTGCAAATAAATTAAACAAAATTGGGAAATTTACACACTCTAAATCATGGAAAAAAATACAAAAAGAATGGAATGCCAATGCAGACCCGATTGATGATTTTGCAAATAATCACATCTTAGACAGTGAAACCCCCAAATCAAAACGAGATACATACCGATTTTACAAACAAATCATGTTTGAAAAGGGTGAAACACCCATAGGAATGGGTCAATTTTCAAAACAATTCTCTGAATATTATGATGAAGATAGGGATAACAAGGAAAGAGTATGGCTCAATATCGACTTTAAGATGCCAATTCAGGCAAAATTAGAGGATTCTCAGGCGTGATTAGTGACACTTTTACTTTACAACCTCTATGGATTTTCTTCAATTTCTCAAAAAAGTTTGTAACCAAAAGTGTCACTAATTTCAATCCATCAAAACATCACAAATCAGACAATTATCATAATCATCACGTTTATCAGTTCTATAAGATGCAAGTCTTAGGTCACTTCGGGTCACCAAATGGGAGGTTATTGCAGAAAAAACACATAACATAAAGTGATTGATCTTATACTTAACAAAGATTTCAGAGGATTTGATGACTTCATAATAACTATTTTAGGAAAGGGGGTCGTCTTAACCAGACCATTTTATTACATTATTCTTTTAAACTCATTAACCACTCAGTACATTATGGGCATCGGTAAACCAATAATGATTAGTGCTGTCCTATGCGTTATTGTTGTTTTGCCCGTCTCTCATGCCGATGCCCGAACTATTTTAGATATTGAAAATGAAATTGATGAGAAAAAAGAACTAATCAATAATTATGAGACTGATTTGGATTCTCTAAAAGACGAACTAAGAGAAGTTAAACAAAAATCAAACACCTCCTGGGATGCTTTACTATCATTAGATGCAGCTAAACAGGCAGTCACAGATATTGAGGAATTAATTAAAACGGCCAATGAGGATTTTATCACTTTATTAAATGAAAAATCAGAATTAATTATTCAACTTGAAGAAGAAGAAGAAAAAGAAAGACTGGAGCAAATTGATTTACGAATACAAAACAGATATGACTATTCTAATTTGACAAAGTTAGTCGGGGTCAAACTATCAAAATCATGTGAGATTATGATAAAGTCAAACATCCCTAATGATTGTCCTGATCCTAAGGAACTAATTCAATTGGATTCATCAAATGTTATGATATCAGGTGAGTTTGAAAATGGATTCAGATTACCTACACAATATCAGGATTCTTGGCGTTGGTATGACAACGATGATACAATTAGAATAATTTACGACCCTCCTAATGGAATGGCTGACCGTATTAAGATGGTTGAGATTAGCAATAATTTCGGGGTTTATTTTACAATTGATGATATGACTTTGGAGGATGGCATCAGAAAATATCACGAAGGTCGATACATTGAGAACTGCTCAAAGGCTGTAATATCTGTCAATGACTGGGAGTTTTTACTGCCTGACACAATTCACACTTTGAGAAATAATTGTGAAACATCAGAGTATGAGGAATCAAAATTTGAAGTAATGACACCATCAATAATTGATGTATCAACCTCACCTAACTGGCAATATCAAAAAGAGTTGGAACAAATTAAACAAGACTGCAAGGTGATTTGCTCTTGACTTGTGTTAACTGTATAGAAGAAAACGATCCCGACTGTAAATGTGATTGTCACTTTTGGGATGTCGATTAAACCTTTGGTTGGTTTTGTATTTTGACGTAACCTTTTCCATCAATCCAACGGTATTCAATCCCATTTTCAATATAACCATTTTTGATATATTTTATCATGGTGAACCGTTAACCTCTTTTGTTTCCCAACCTTTAGGATTGCATTTCATACATGGCTGTTTCATTATGTATAATGGGGAAATTGAACGCTTTACCCATCCAGAATTTTTACAAGTGTTACACTGTTTCATTTCAATTCCGTTTATCTCCTGTCAAAAATGAATAATCATGCTTGTCTTTCTGTTGACCTTTCATTTTATCCCAGGTCTCAAAGGCCTTGTCAACTTTGTTCATATTCTTTTTGAACAAAGTAATGGAACGATCAAGATTTTCTGAATTAAATTTACTCAAAAATGACACGACCCTCTCACCTTGGGTTTGATGGTCCGTTAGTATGACATCATATTTTTTTAACAAAATTTCCTGTGCAGTAACATACACACCGTTTTCTCGCTCTACAATCTTATCAAATCGTCTCCATTCTTTTACGGTTAGTTTTTTTGTGTATCTCATGAAATATCTAACACATGTGTTATATTTATTATTTTACCGAGTACGTACCGAGGTATTATATAGTATAACACTTCTAACTATTGTATGAGTACCAATGGAGATCCAACAAATACTACAAATCGTAACATCTATTTCTCAAAAGACAACCTCAAAAAATTAGATGATGCAAGGGGAGCAGTCAAACGTTCCACTGCAATCAATAAAATCTTAGAGTATATTGACGAGGATTACATAAAGTCCGTACTACAATAGTATTCAATTTACCATACCATTTTTACCATTACTTAATCATCTTTCATAACTACCTTGTTTAACTAATGGCAATTAGTTAAATTCAGGCACGAATAAAACAAATCAAGGGAAAATCAATTTGTTTTTTCTATTCGTATAAGAAAATCTTTTATTCTATGTACGTACAAACTCAGTACATGCAAGCTAAACTCCCAGACATTAATAGTGCCATAGTGCGACATCGTACTGGTGCGTTAGCCGCCATGTCTCAACTTAACTATGCTCTGGCTGCTACTGAGTTACGAGCTATCAATGCGTTACTCCCAAAAGATTACAAAGTTAAAGAAGATTCAAAAGAGTATCAAGATAAAGTCAAAGCTCATGATGTTATGGTTTGTAATAACTGTACAGAATTAATACCATTTGATACCATAGAGTTTGAAAATAAAACAATCAAGGTAGAATTACAACTACTTTATGCTGTAGAGAAATTACAAATGTGGACATGCCCTAAATGTAAGTTTGTTAATCCAAAGGATGGATCAGATAGAGTCATTCAACCACCCTTGGCACCACACTACACAGGTACCATGCCAGAAGTGCCAAAGAAAAGTTTGTTTGGTAATAAATTGGGATTCAAACTATCTTTTGAAAAGTGGTTTGATATTGCATTAAATGAATTAGAAAATAAAATAGGGATTTATCGAACAGATTATGCTGCACAGCAAGACAATGAACATGATAACATAATGGATGAGGATGATAATGCCAACGATAGTTAAGAAAATAGATTTTAGTGCAGATAACAAACCTAAAAAATCCGAGGTGCCAATTACCGTTTTATGGAATAATTCAAGGATGATAAGAATTCACAGTATTAGGGCAACAATCAGGGAAATTCTGAATTTATCCGAGTCTTTGGATGTGGTAAAGATCAACATCATTGGTCCTCCTGGAACAGGGAAAACAACGCTTGGAGAGGTAATCCAGCATTTGTCACATAAAATGTCAAAGATACCATATACTGCCAGAACCTTTACACGGGAGGATTTGCTTAATTTTGAGGAAACTCTCAAAACCCTTACCCCTACAAACCATGTTTTACTTTTTGATGATGTCTCTTTTTTGTCAGCTACTGCTGGAAAAAGACAGATAGATAAAATCCAGAAAGCCTTTACAGAAATAAGACACTTGCCAGGAGGTCAAGATGTCAAGATTATTGCCATTTTCAATTTTCATTATAATATGGCTGTATCAAAATACATGAGGCAGTCTGACTTTTTTTATTATACTAGTGTGGGATCTTCTGAATTAGAGAATACTCAAAATATTGTTGGGAAAAAATACACAAAAAAGATAATGGATTTTAGGCGTGTTTATCAGCAGGCATTAACCAAAAAAGAGTACACGTTTAACATTGGCAAAAAAGGGCAAAAATTTACCTATAAGTTCAGAGAGCCTTTTGCACCGCTTTTGTTTTGGAATAATGATTCTTTAAGGGTTGTAGTATCTCCAAAAAGAAAATGGATTGATCCCATATGTTCTGCGTGTTCTGGCAGTAAAAGTGAATCAGTCAAGGCAAGTGCAGATATGGAAAAATTTGATGATGAGAGAAAGAAATTTGGTATTAGTATATTCAAGCAGGCCATGAGAATAAAATTATTCAATATGGGGGTCACGACATATTCAAAGCGTGTCAAACAATGTATGCAGTGGATAGACCAACAGATGGAAGAATCATTATTTAATATTGAGGAACTAGCTGATCATTATGATTTAAGAGAAAAAGACACCAAACTAAAAATATAATCTACTGATTATCTTTTTCAACATCATTACCCATGATGCCTGAAAAGAAACTCTTTTTCATTTCATCATTAACAGTATAGACTCTTTCTTGTTTGTTCTTGGATAGTTTGTCAATCAATGTTAGTTGTGAGTTTCTTCCATCTCTCTTTGATTCTGATGCTTTACTGTCTATTGATTTTTTGTAAGAGTCAACCAGTCTGATCAATTGTTCTTGAATTATACTGGCTCTCTTTATTGACATGTGATTAATTGCCTCAAATGCCAATGCCTCCAACTGTTTTAACTCGTAAACGAATCTACCAAGAGTAACAGAGTTTACAGAACGTGTGGACCAGTAAAGAGATTCAGCATCCAAAACCAATTCTTTTTGTAGTTGTCCGTCACGTTCCACCATTTCATTATGATGTGCAGCAGTAGAAATCAGATCAATTACTTGATTATCCTTATTTTCTACCTCTTGACTCATATTGTACCGAGTAGCTTAATGTTTATAATAATTATGTAATTGAATAAAATGGGTATTGAAGCACATCAATACCCCGTCACTTAGTTTTATGGGCTAGGTGGCGTTATTCTTATTAACTCGGTACTTACACATTAATTAATTATGGGTGTGCTACCAAATAACGGTATTTTATCATACAAATATCTCAATGCAAAAATAAAGGATGCTGGGGGTCGCATCAAATTTGTTCAGGTCAAAAACTATCTAGGCGATTATTTTATCACTACCATCAACCAAAAACCATATGTCTTTAAGGTTGACTCTAAAGATGTTGGAATCTATGACGAATGGGGTGTAAAAAAATACCGTATCATTGATTACTCTACAAAACATTACAAACCAATCTCAGACAAGACAGATGCAATAAAACAACTCTTAGAAAAAAATGGATTGCCAAGAGTAAACATGAAACTCTTTAACGTTTTGAAAACCCTTGGCAAACAAGAAAAAAAGGGTTTTCAAAAACATGATATTGAAAAATTGATTGATAATCTAAGTGATGAAAATAATAACAAACTTGTACAAATTTTAGGCAGAGAACCAAAATATAAGGAAGCAGCAGTTGATGTCGTAGAATTTTTAAAATCTTTGGAGACTGATGAGATAGTAACACCTGTAAAAGAAATATCCGAATATATCGAAGATGATCTTATAGCAACTGATCCAGGGTTTTATGGTACAGTAATCACAACACATCAAAGAACAGACATCGAACATAAAAGAATAACAAATACTCCTGTAGGACCAAAGAGACCTTATGGTATTTTACTAGCTATAATATTTGGTGTCATGCTTGCAGCAGTAGGAATTTACCTACTTTATGATAACGGTTCATTTGATAGTATCACTTCAATGACTGATTCATTCGGTGCAGTAGGTGAGGCTTTCAAGATGCAAGGAAGTACACAGTCAGCGATATCAGTAACCGAACAATACCCAACACCAGAGGCAGCCAAAGCAGCCATTGATTCAGGTCAGGCAAACATAACTGATTTTCCTGAATCAATGAGAGCATTAATTCAATCAGTGGAGACACCAACAACCCCATGAGAGACAAATACGCAAACAAAACACCATTAATGAGATTCTTTCACAAGTACACGGGTTTTATTTTCTGTGCGATAGTTCTCAGCATCGCTATTCCTTGGTGGGTTGATTATGATAGTAACTTGGAATTTTATGACAGGTGGGGATGTGAGCAGATAAAGGCATACATTTACACTGGTGAGAGTTTCGGTCAAACTCCACATGATGAACTATCTAATACTCAGCATTTGGGATTGCATGAGATAATTAACGAGTGTATGATTGTCGATAACCCTGACTCTATATTCAAGCATGACATGAATAGTATAACATAAATTATAATTAACAAGTGTGTACTGAGTAAATTGATGAACGTGTCGTATCTTCCCACCCTCATTTTATTAGGACTTACACCGTTCATCATTGGTTTACCTGAAGTATCTGCACAGACGGAAATTATTACAGTTAATCAAACTACACCTTGTTTTATGAATTACACGGCAGGGGTTGACATGTGGGAGAATTGTGGGTATGGTGATGATTATTTATCAGCGGCTTTACTTCCTTGGGAATGGATAACGGGTGGTAATTTTAGTATGCTAATAGTTTCAATATTTATCACATTTACCTACATCAAATATCACAAGGCGGTCTATCCGATTATGATAGGTGTCATGTTCTTACCTATCTCATTCTTTGTGTTCCCTGATACTTTCCTAAGCTGGTCAATCATCATGGCATTTGTTGTTATTGGGATTCTCATTTGGTACGTGTACATCAAGCAGACAAAGGAGTATTGATTTGGACCGTTGGCAAGTCATTCTGATTATATGGTATATGTGGATCTCAGCCAGTGCAATACTAATGATTTACAAGGGAGTATCATATCAGTTTGTTTATTCTTTGGCTCTGGTTTACATGGCCATTCCTACGTTTGTTTACATGGTGTTTTATGCTAAGAAAAGATACCAAGCACGTACCGAGAAGATAAATAACACGAGTGAGCGATAAGGTTATGAGGAAAAACGATACAGTCTATAAAATCACATCTATGCCAAGATGGGAAAGGGATTGGATTAATTCTCATCGCTCAATAAATTATTCGGGATTGGTTCAAGAAATGCTTTGTCAGATTATTGCAGAAAATGATCCAAAATATTATATGAAAAACAAATCTGAGACATGTCTAAAAAGAAAGGACTCTACATTACAATTTATTCCAAAAATCAAAGCCTAAACATATGTTACTATATGTTGTTACAATTGTTATAAACTCAATATTCTCTCGGTACATTATGGAAAATAATATTATGGCTCTAGTCGGTGCATTCATCGGTATTGCCATCATGTTAGGCATTGGTGTCCAAATCCTGGGCAACTCAGTCCAAGACTGTACTACCCTACCTGACTATAACGCCACACTAGCTGATACATCAGCAGCTCAGTCTGGATGGGCTAGTCAGTGTTTTGCAAACAATGACCAAACACAAAACGCATACACTTTGATCGTAATCATATTGATTGTGGTCGCAGCAGTAGCAATCCTCAGTGTTGTCAGAATGTTATAATTCTGACACACCCCCCCTCTCTTTTTGTTACAATAAGTTTAAACGATAACTGTACCGAGTAGTTAATGTGTCCAGTTTACTATTCTTGGGATTCTCAACTATTATGTTCATTATTTCATACGGTATCATGTTTACCTTAATGCCTATGATTATGGGTGCTTTTTTTAGTGCTGCTGATAACATGCCGATTGAATCTGCTGAATGGCAACAGACCTATGAAGATACCGAGGATGTCATTATGTGGCTTACTCCATTAATTCCAACTGTCGGTATTTTCATACTAGTTATCAAAGTTATGATGGTCGCATCTGTGAGAGGTCGAGACTAGATGAATAGTAGAATTTTTTTTTTGAGTGCTTTGTTGACTATTGGCATTATATCAATTCCTCTCGCTCATGCAGAACTAGTCGAGCAGGGAAAAAACTATGACAAACATTTTCTAGGTTATGATGAGGATGGAAAGAAAAAATACAAGACAGTTTTTCCTAGTGGATTAGATAGGATTGTTGAGAACTGGCAGTTTGTAAATTACATCGTAACTGAGGATTCAAACATTATTCAAGTCGAGGGAATGAATGGTAGTGTCGTACTAGACAAAGCAACATGTGGTTTTTCTTTCTTTAATGATGGGTATATCTCAGAGGGTGAAACCCCATTACTTACCGATTCAATCACAGGAAAATACGCAACATACGGCACGGATAACTGGTTTAAACTAAACCAGATTAATGATGCTGTCTGTGTATCATCTTATTCTGGTGACGGTAATACCATTGAGGTAATAGCTGAGAAATCATCTAGTGTTGGTGTAATGCAGTATGTCTATATCTATAATGGTATTAATTGGAAAACAGAACTAAGAGTTACAAACACATCTGGACTAAATGACAAGAAATTCGGGTTTGATCAGACAATAGATTTGAATCGTGATTCTATTAACTACGGTGGCTCTCAAAGAAATCTTGATAACTTTGATGGAATAACATTTGATAGAACATGGCTTGAAAATAATGAGAGTAAGATTATCAAATTACTCAATGGTAAGAATTTTGATTTTGATATAGGGTTTGATAATTTGTATTCTGTCACTGTTTTTGATACTGGTATAGAATCATCAAAGTTAGTATTTGACTTTACATATAATTCTGGTATAATTTTAGATGGTGAGACTTTGATTATTGATCCTACATATGCCCAAACAGAATCAAGTGATGGCAGTATTAACAGTGGTGGTGCTAGTGGTGCTGCTTGCCCTAGTGCTGTCGCATCACAGGATACCTCATCAAGATTATTAATGAGAGGTACAGGTGATTCAAGTACCGCATCATGTGAGGGTTCTTTTGTTCAGTTTGATACCTCATCAATAACTCCTGGTTCAACATATTCAAGTGGTGATATTAGCTGGGATATGGGTGCAGCACCAGTTGTTACTAATACATGTGGTTTAAGATTCCTAGACCTTGATACAACAACGGCTGCCAACCAGGACATTTATGATAATATTGTATTATCAACTGGTTCAGATTATACAGATTTAGCTATAGGTAATACTGATTGTCAAAGTACAGGGGTAAAGACCATAAACTTTGATGCTGGTGACTTGACAGTTTTAGAGGGTGACACTGATGGTACTCTTGATTTGGGATATAGAATAGAGGGATCAAGAACTGGTTCAGTTCAGTATACGGCTGATAATTCATTTGATTCAGTAACATTAACTATTGAATGGACAGCACCCCCACCAATACCAACACCTGACAAAGTTGATGATTTAATCAGCACAGGTGAGACATATGGGTCTGTGAGTTTGGCATGGACTGAGCCACCTCTAAACACTGGTAATTTAACAGGCTATCAAATTAACTACACAACACCCTATGGTGATCCTATCACTATCATTACAAACAATACAGGAACGTCAACCCCATCATCATTAGTATCTGATTTAACTTTGGGTACACCTTACTCCTTTAGAGTATCGGCATGGACTGAGGGAGGAAATAACGCAACAGGTAATATTTTAAACGTGACAACAGTAGGCGGTTTTGAGTTTGGTACGGCTGCATTTAATCAGACCAATACAGAAGTTCTACCAATTACATTTGAAGAACAGTCAATTAATAGTACATCTTCTTTCTTGAATGTAACATTTGCAAATACGTATAATTTGGCATGTGATTTTAATTATAGGTTTGCAAACATTAACCAGACATATACTGGCTTGACAAGTTATCCCGTATCATCAACACTTGATGAGACATCATTTCAATTCAATGATGTGAACAATGAAATTATCTATGTCAATTGCTGGGATCAAACAACTTTGGATGATGCTGATTACATCATGACGGTAACTGATTTTCCACTACTCACACAAATTCAAGACTTTCGAGCTGGTGAGTTTGGTACAGAGGGGAAATTTGGAATCATTGATGTTGTAACACTATTTGTAATTATCATATCCATGATTGGATTAAATCGTGTGAACGAATCAGTCGGTGCAATATTCAATATTATGTTCTTGGGTGGTCTTGCATACTTTGAGATTATTGAACTACCAACAATTATCTTTGGTGCAATTGCTGTTGTTTTGGTGTTTGTCATAACATCAACGAGGAAAACCTAAGGTGATTATATCATGATAGAGAAAGCACTAATAATTATTGTATTCATGTATGCCGTATCATTTAGTTTACTTGGTGGAGAATATGTAATGTCTGTCTTTGGAATTACTATGGTGAACATGGATGGTGACCCAATTAATTCTGAACTATTACAAATCATTGATTCAGATGAAATAAACAGAACAACAACAAACCTCAATAACATTAATGGAACAACGGCTGAAAGTGATCCAGTAGGTACAGCAGCAGGGTTAGTCGTTGATATTATTCAATTACTAACAGGTACATACATCTTTAATTTACTATTCCTCTTTGGTGTTCCAGCAATCTTTGTTTATGGTTTGACAACACTATACGCTTTCATGTTGTTTAGGGCATTGATTGGATACTTGAGAGGAATTTGAATCAAACTGTTATTTGTCGTCAATGTGGTACTCAAAACCATTTTGCAAACATGTACTGTAAAAAGGCAGATTGTCGATTTAGTTTACCTTAGTTAACAAGGTCACAAACTGTATCACAATATATGCCAGTAACGACAGGAATATCATGGTGTGAACTGTGACCCATACTGGATTAATTAGTAATACCTTTTCTGTTGTCTGAGTTGTCAATGTTGAGTTTGTAATGACTTGGTTTGTGTTTGTTACGTTATATCCAATATCAGTCGTTGTGATATCAGTCGTCTCAAAGTTTACCTGATCACCCATTCCAGCAAGTAATGATGCTGTAATTATTCCAGGAATTAACCACATTGAACGCAAAATTGATTGTGATTTACCTGAGGGTACTTCCTTGACTACTGAAATAATTAACATGAGTAATGAGGCATAAGTAATAAAGGCATAAACCCCAAATTCTATTACACTAATCAATACTTTAATGAGTATGTACCGAGTTTAAAAGAGTAATGACACCAGCTCAACGTAACGCACAGATTGAATATAATGAGGCTGTAAAGACTGGCAAACCACCAGCTAGAGATATTATTAATTCAAGAGGAAATAAAACAAGAAACCCAGCTTATACACAATATCAAAATTATCTAAAGTATCAAGCCAAACGCCAAGCAGCTTCTAAAGCAATCAAAGATTCGGGTGTGAAAATAATATCACCAGGTACATTATCCCGTTCAGTCCATCAAAAAGTATCTGGTAAAATATCAACACCAACAAATCAATTTAATCCAGAAATGAGAAACCAAATAATTCAGTATCAATTGAATCAATCCCTATTTGCTGGTGATATTACACCAGCCGCATACGCCCAAAGAACAGGCCAACTAACCAAAGAGACAGCCAAACTTCAACAGGAAAGAACGATTGAGTTAGGGAGAAAAGCAGCTAGGAAACACAAATCAGAAACGGTAAAACAAGATGAAGCAAGATCAACGGCAGCTCTTCACGGGGTTGCAATTGGTACGATTAATGACGGTAAGGGTTCAATTAGTAATAATTCAAGTGTGGCAAATAATATCAAGATAAGTAATTTTGTAGACTCTCAGAAAATTCCAAAGACACAAGCTCAAAGAGAAAATAGAGTTAAAGTAACAACACCAGACGGGAAAGAAAGAATATTCAAAAATCAAGAGACGGCTGATAAATTCATTAAAAGAGTTGATGGAAATTATAAAGTTCAAACCATTCCAAAACAACCAGACAAAAATGATTTTAGAAACTTTTTACAAACAGGTCAAGAACCAATTAGAGCAGTGGTTGGATCTTTAGAGTATAACTTTGGAGATAACACCCAAGATTTTAAATCATATCTGTTTGATGAAAACACTCCTTATGGTGCAGCCAATGTCTTAAGATATTCTGATGCCGTTGATTCTGGTCAGGTTGAAAAACCAAAAGGATTGGAAAATATTTTGTATTATTCCAGTCGAGGTTTAAGACCAATCTATAATATTCCATTAGGATTAATGGGTGACAAAAACATACAGTCAACTTTAGCCAGTACAATAATTGATGTGCCAATTGATTTAGTAACTAAAGGCAAAACCAAAACACATGATCCGATTGGTGACTTTGTTAGAAAAGATCCTTTTGCCACTTTGGTAGAATTACCAGGGGAGGGTTTGATGTGGGTGTCAGGTGCTAAAGCCGTGGACATAGGAGGCAAGGTAGTAAGCAGATATTCGCCTTTGTTATACCAAAGTAAAAAGATTGTAACTGATAAAAAACCTGAAACAATTTACAGGGGTTTGACATGGAAAGATAAACCACTCTTAGGAGTTCAACAAGGAAAATTCACAAAAGGATTTGATTCATCAAAGGTCGCAGATTCATTTAGCAAAATAAAAACAAAGTCTTTGGGTCGTGATGGCATAGAGGCTGGAGTCGGATCAGGTATTGAGACAGAGTTAATCTATTCAAAGAAAACATTATCTGAATTGGTAAGGCGTGGCATCATTCCAGAAATTGCAAAACAAAGAGCATTACAATCCAAGACAATTGTCAAGGCATCAAAGGGAATCACAAACGAGGTCGGCTCTTTTGGTGATACACCTATTGAGGGATTGACAAACGTACAAGCTAAATCATTACTTACTAAAGTCGTACAAGGTCAAAAGTCTGGTGATGTTGATTTGGTTCATGGCAGTACGGCACTAAAGCCACAGTTAGGAGACAAGATAACAAAAGAAGCTGGGTCGTCTGTAAAGTTAGGAGATGTCGATATTCATCCGACTGGAAAAACATTAACTGAGAAAGCCAAGAAAGCAGATAAATTAATTCAAGGATTTGCTGCTGACTTTCCTTTATCACCAGGCCAAAGATTATCAATCAAAAATCTAAACGCTGGGGAATCAACAAACCGAGCCATTGAATTATCAGGAGGCTCACTCAAAGAACCAAAGAAAGTTTTAGAGGTTGTCTTAAAAAGTACAGATGAATCAGAATATGGAATTGCTCAAGGAAATAAAATACTCGGTGAAAGAATACCATTTAACAAATCAGTGACAGCTAAAGATATTCCAATCAAATTACATACGGCTGATTACCAACTATTAACAAACATCAAACAGGTTACATCATTTCAAAAGGGTACTTCAACCCCCTTGGATGTTTACCCATCATCAGGAAGAACTAAAGACATTGTAAGATCATATTGGAATGTCAAAGCTAAAGCATTATTCAAAGGAGGAGATAAAGGAAAACAAGTTGATGCAGAAGCCGAGAAATTCAGAAAGTTATACCCAGGAATAGAGTTTACAGATTATACTCCTGAGAAAGTTTTACTATCTTCATCAAGGACATCAGCTTCAAGTATCACATCAAAGACACCAACACCATTAAGACCGACATCAGTTAAAGAGGTCGAATCAAAACAATCATCAAAACAATCTATGATAACTTCAAAGAAACCATCAATTATTCATAGCAAGATACCAAGTAAGATTCAAAGTAAAATTTCCAGTGTCAAGATATCCTCAAAAGTTCAAAGTATGTTATCATCAAAATCTCGCAATCTTACTTCAAGGAAACCATCAAGAATCTCAAACTCAATCAAACCAAGTTCCAATACAAAACCATTAACACCAAACAAACCGACATCAACTATAACCTCAAAGAAACCAGTATCAACCCCAGGCAAACCGACAACCCGACCAGCATCAAGAATATTATCCAAACCACCACAAACAAAAACTATAATCAATTATCGTAACATCAGACGACCAATTGGACCAATTGCAATTATAACAAAAGGTGCAACAAAGAAAACAAAGGGTACAAAAAAAGAGAGTCATAACTTTTTAGGAAATACTCACGCTGGTGACCTTTTAGGATTTAGATCAAAGAAAAAAGATATTGATGTAGGAGACAAGAGGACTAAAAAATTATACAATGATGATTTACTAAACACCAAAAGAAAACATAAAAAATCAGTCAAGAAAAATACTATGCTTTTAGTTGGTAAATCTAAGATGTCTTTAATGTAGTCTTTCTTTTTTTGTATTGTCTAAATAATAAGTACCCCCCTACCCCGATGCCGACATAGGTTAGAATTTCTACAAAAACCCCTGGACTAGCCCAAAATTCAACCATAAATCACATAATCTTATGAATTTATAAGATTTTCACGCCTGACATAAACTATTTTAACTTGTTATGCTCTCGGTACAGTATGGCAAAAGCTCACAATAAAGGTCATGTCAAAGTAAAGCCTCACTTTAGAGCCAAACCAAAGAAAAAGAAAAAGGGGTCAAAGTAAATGGGTGCATTAGCCAAAGTTAAGATGCCAAAGAAGCTAAAAAAGAAAAAACATGCAACTCTTAAAGTAAAGCATTACCGATCTTAAGGCTCAAAGGATGGGTGAAGTGCAGCAAACAAAACATGTCTGCATAAATTCTTGTCAGTCTTGCAAGTTATCTGAGTCTTGCTCACATCGATCTCAATTATTTCACTTCGATCCTGAATAATAATCCCATTTGATTTCTTACCAACAAATTTCATAGTGGGAAACATATCATCAAGTCTGTTTTCCCTACTAATTGCAGTCTCTAAAATATCCAAAGCCCAAGCAGTAAATGTTTTATCAGTATCAATTTTTGTATCAAAGTTTCGTCTAAGTCTAGCGTATGCCTTTTCTTCAATAGATAAACTGGTATAACCTGATCTTCCCACGTTAATTGGTCGGTATTTCACTATTAAAGTCTTAAGTAGTTAGTTTAACTATTAATTAGCAATAATACACATTACTCCAAAACAATAGATTAATTAACACGTTAAAAACTCAGTACATTATGTCTATTTTAGACAATAACATTACTCGTGAAGAATGGATTAATGGAATTGGTACTGATAACAGTAAGGCAACCTATGGATATATGATAAAAAAATGGGATGATTATCTTGCATCAATACACCATACAGACAAGGCAGTACTGGCAGAATTCAAAAAAGAGAATCAAAACCCAGACACATATGTATTTTTGAATAGGTTTATTGTTTATCTGACAAAACAGGGATTAAAACGAGGCACAGTTCATGTGACATTTGCTGCACTCAGATCATGGTGTGCCGTTAATGGAATTATGTTTTTTAATGAATATATTAACCGATTTTGTAAATTACCAAAAGAAATCAAAGAACAAAAAATACCGTTAACACATGATAAGATAAGAGAGTTGGTCCATCAATCACCAACAAAAAGAATGAAAGCGATACTACTCTGTTTGATGAGTAGTGGGATGAGAATATCTGAATGTCTACAAATCCGAGAATGTGATATTAATAGTTCATCAAATCCAGTCACGATAAAAATCAGAGCCAGTACCACAAAGACCAAGGAAGAAAGAACAGCCTATATCTCACAGGAAGCCTGGTCTGCAACCCGACTGTTAATCGGTGATTCAAAGAGTACAGATTTTGTTTTTATCAAAGGTGATAAATTCAATCACAGTAAACTGATATCCTTTGAGGTATTATTTTCAAGATTAAGAAAACAATGTGGTTTCACTGAAAAATATGATGATGATAAAAACTATCATGTAAACATTCATTCCTTTAGGGCATATTTTCACACTCAGGCGACAAAGGTGATTGATGGTGACACTGCACACGCTCTCATAGGCCATCGACAATATCTGGATCAGTATTTCAGACTGTCAGTAAAAGAACGTGCAGAGTTATACCTAAAATTAGAGCCATATGTGGTCGTATCAAATGAGGCCAGACAAAAAGTCGAGCTTGAAGAAAAGGAGAGACAATTAATGGAGATGGAGGATATGAACGAAAGGATGAAAAAATTAGAAGCCAAACTGTCAAGAAAAGATTTGATTGATGATTCAAATTAAGATTTTTTCTTATGATTCTTCTTTTCGTATTCCTTTAACAAGTCCCTTATAGCTTCTGTAATAAAATCAGGTCTGCCACCAAAACGTTTACCCTTTTCAGTTTTGAGGAACTCATCAACATCATCAATCAATTCTCGTAACACTCTAATAGTTAATGATTTATCTTTCATGTCATATATTACACAATTCAGAAATTTAAATTAATTTAAAAACATTATACATAATCTTTTGATCGATTTTATATAGATTATATAATTATGATAGTAATAAGGTATGAAACATAAACGATATTCGTTAATGTGACATATATGACACTACTTTTAAATACATGTCCTGTGACAAATATGTCATGTCAAAACTTGTAAGTGAGGATAAGAGAATCACAATTAGAGTTCTTAGATCCTTACATGAAAAAATAGAGAAAAGCATCATACGGGATAAGGAACATTCCAACGTCACGGATTTTGTTAATGATGCTATTCGGGAAAAATTAGGAGCTAAAAATTGAGCCAGTGTCAAATGAGAAATTGTAAGGCAGAGGCCACAATTTTAGTGCAGCCAGAAGAATTGGATGGGAAAAAAGAGGAATCATTTCTTATCTGTCCAACACATCACACATACACAGATGAAAACGGTGCAACACCATTTTTGACGGGTTGTAAATTTGAGAGGTTGAATCAAAATTGATTTTTCTTTGGTTTGATTCTTGTACCGAGGGGGGACTGTGCTAATGTCTTGTGAGGGATGCAAACACAACTACCACTCTGAATGTTCAGGTGGACTTTCAGTCAATGGAGGATGTGACTGTGAGTTATGTGCAGAATATGACATTATTTTGGAGAGAGAAAATTGAAAGACGAACAGACAATCCTGGTGATTCAGTCAATCAACCAAAATGACAGTCTCACACCCGAAACAAAACTGGACTTGACTGCCAAAATAATGAAAGATTGTCAGCAAAAGAAAATCGGTGAGATTATCATGGATGCAGTAACAAAGAAAGATGCCTTTTATCCAGACGGTCCATTAAAGAAACCAGTAAAACGAGGCCGAGGCAGACCAAAGAAAACTGAGAATCAAATAGCACTGACAAAATCAGTCAAAGAAGATTCTCAAGGAGATTTTTAAAATGTCAATGGAAATGGCAATAGCCGAACTGATTAAACAATGGGAGGAGAGCAGCCCTGAAATTTTTGAAAAGATGCTTAAGGAATGTGGCTTGACTAAAGTCAATGAGGAGGTGAAATAGTATAGTCGAAATTACAAAAGCTGAAACAGGTGGAGTACCATACCTTAACAAGAAACAAGTACAAGAAAACGGGGTCAAACTTGTCAAAATAGAGACAGAACCGATACCAGTTGAAACAGAGTACGAGGGTAAGAAAACAACCAAACTTGAATGTATCTGCAAAACCACAGTTATTGATCCTCAAAAGGTCAAATGGCAGATGAATGCCACCACCCAGAATTTTTTGATAGGGAAATATGGAAAGGAGACAAAAGACTGGATTGGTAAGGATGTAGAACTTGTAATCAAACAGGCTGGAAGTGCCAGTCCAGGAATTTACCCTGTTGATTGTTCTTTGGAGAAAGTGATAGCCTGATGGTTTTCTCTCAAAGAATCTATAACAAAATGGTTGAGACTGGGGAGGTCTCAATCTCTCCTCATTTTTGCAAGTCAAAACTTTGTGAGGTATGCAATTGAATAATAGACAAAGAATGAGGGCATCAAACAAGTTAGCTAGACTTGAATTATTATCAAGTGGTTATGACGAGATTTGGTTCAAACCTCACAGTAAAAGAAATGATTTGGTATTTACCCAAAGAGGAAAATATCTAGCAACGGATCTATGGAATCTTTTTGATGGTATCTGTTGGTTTAATGATAGAATAGTATTTTTCCAAGTCAAAACAAACGCCTGGGCTAATATGAAACCCATTAAGGATTTTGTCAAAAGACATCCAATCAACGTTTTGGTGATTAATGTAACAAACAAACTCAAAGACTGTAACGGAAAATACAAAGTCAAAATCAGGGAGATTGAAAATTGAGTTTCATCTGGGAAGAATTAAAATCATCAGTCAAATGCCATAGAAAAAAGCATGATGATTGTAAAAACATCAAAAAAACATGTGGCTGCATGTGTCATGTTGTAAAACAAAAAAACATAGAGAAAACAAAGTCTGATTTGCAGATACTAGACGATAATATCTGTAAACTTTGGCGTGAATTTTGGAGGCCATTTAGATGAGTTTAATTCTAAAATGTACCATATGTCCTAATGACTTACCAGAAGGGTCATATCTTTCAAAGAAATTCTGTGATACTTGTTACAACAAAAGACGGGTTGAATCTCAAAACAAAAAGAATCGTGGCAGGGCTGCAAAAAGAGAATTTGAAAGAATCAAAGTCAATCTTTTCAAGTCCTGGGTAATGTGGGGTGAGAGAAATTGAATTGTACTTGTTGGGTACATCATAGAAACGGTACAAAATACCAGTACAGACAGTTCAAGCCAGGCTGTCCAGTTCACGACAAATCAGGAGTATTTGAATAATGGACTGTTTTTTCTGTCATAAAACCAAGTACCGATATTGTACTGATTGTAATAAATGGTATTGTGATGTGTGTTGGTACAAACATAATCTGATTTCAAAGGACCATCAGTTACTAATTCAAACGAGGTTGGTATAATGGTCGCACAAGAAATAAAGTTAAATTGTGCCGAGTGCATGAAAGGGTTTCACGAAAAATGTACCCATGAAAACTGTTTATGTAGAGAAGATAAGCACGGTGAAAACTTAAGAAATGGTGCTAAGGTAAACCCATCAAAAAAAGTCACATTAAGAAACTTGATGGAGATTTTTATCGTTGAAAATGATTTGGAATTTGACGATAAGGATAGAATTGATAATGTCACCAAGGTATTACGAAAATTTTATCATTTTATCACACTAAGAAAGACTGAAAAACTATTACTATACAATGGAATGATTTACGATTCAATTAATGCTGAAACCCTAATCAAAGAAGAAACAGAAATTTTAATTCCAAATTGTCCAGAACATGACAGAATTGAGGTAATTAAAAAAATAAAGTGTCAAACTTATCGTGAATTAGATGCCTTTGACAAAGACCCAAATCTGATTACGGTGTTAAACGGGATTTTAAACTTGGAGACTTTGGAGTTAACACCCCATACTCCAAAACATCTTAGTCAGGTATTGCTACCAGTTGAATTTAACAAACCAGTTTCAAATGATATTGTAGAAAATCTCAAAGACACTTTGTTTTGGAAATACCTTACTGCCTCATTTACAATTAATGGGAAATTCAAAACAAAAGAGTTTGAGACAGTTTTGGAAATTACAGCATCCCCTATTATCAAACGTCA
>Ga0208670_100194_pt1 | contig 19737 bp, 16 predicted proteins | sample 24BtaG_FD_184098 | JGI IMG/M metagenome (GOLD analysis project Ga0208670, IMG submission 184098) | Marine viral communities from Cariaco Basin, Caribbean Sea - 24B_WHOI_OMZ_CsCl (SPAdes) (version 2) | ecosystem: Environmental > Aquatic > Marine > Oceanic | place: Caribbean Sea: Cariaco Basin...
TTTGATAACACTGAGCATCCTTTAGTACTGCAACTTGGTGGAGCGGATATTGGCGAGATGACCCACGGTGCTGTCGAAGCTCAAAAGCGTGGATTCGATGAGGTCAATATTAATGTAGGCTGTCCTTCAGATAGAGTGCAGCACAATAAGATTGGGGCTTGCCTTATGGCTGAGCCTGATACTGTGGCAGGCTTAGTACGCCATATGCAGGCTGAAGTAGATATCCCTGTGACTGTTAAGCACCGTATTGGTATTGATGAGCATGACAGTTATCAGTTTATGAAGGATTTTGTGCAGGCCAGTGCTGAAGCAGGCTGCCAACGTTTTATTGTTCATGCGCGTATTGCTTGGTTAAAAGGACTTAGCCCTAAAGAAAACCGTGAGATTCCCCCGCTGAGATATGATGATGTCTACCGCTTAAAACAAGAGTTTCCTGAACTCCAAATTGAAATAAATGGCGGTATTGATAGCGTAGAACAAATAAAATCTCATCTTCAACACGTTGATGGGGTAATGATTGGGCGAGCCGCCTACCATAACCCTTACCTCTTGGCTGAGGCCATGCAGCTGTGGGGCGAAGAAGCACCCAGTAGAGAGTATATTCTAAGTCAATTATATCCCTACTTAGAAAATCAGGTCGCCAAAGGAGAGCCTTTAACTTCTATCTCTCGTCATTTGCTAGGTTTATTCCAAGGTCTGCCTGGTGCTCGTCGATGGCGGCAGTCACTGAGCGGTAAGCAGCAGCTAACGGTAGATGATATTAAAGCAGCAGGCGATGCCACTTTAGCATCGATAGAGCGAGCAAGACAAACAGATTTAGTCACTGACTATAATCATTGAGATAAACATTAAAGGGCTGCTTTAGACCTTTAGAGCAACTCAACCACTCTTAATAGCTTTATAAACAGGCTTTTTAAAAAGTAGAGTAACCGCTATAACAATCATCAACTCAACACATGATTTATAGTCTAAAAAATAGCTTGATACTAGAAATGATTCGATAATAGAAATGGCTCGGTACTACAATAAGTACCGAGCCATTTTTTATCTTTTAAAGCCACAGACTGCTGGTTAGCTAACAATCAAATACATCCACATTGCCACCCCATTATTAATAATATGCAAAATTATGGGTAAATATAAGGAATTTGATCTGGCCCTCGCGTAACTGAGTAGTAAGGCCAATAAGAAGATAACGCTCATCTCGTAAATTTCATACTGTAGATGAATAATTGCAAACAAGATACTGGTTACCAGACTGGCGACCCAAACCCCTTTGGCTCCTTCAAACTGCTCTCTTACCGCACTCCACAGTATCCCGCGGAACATTACCTCTTCATATATTGGGGCAATAACCACCATCGTTAAAATCAGCAACCATTTTGGGTTAGCACTGTCATAAAGATCATCCACAAAAGCTGTGGGATCCTTATCTAGTAGATAGGTCAAAGTTTCTGTACCAATCATAAACAGTAACCACAGGCCAATAAAGCCCATAGCCACATATAAAGGGAAAGGCTTTAACGACAAGTAATCGGAGACATAATAATTGAGTGTAGTTCGAGAATTGAAGTCATTGTTATGGACGAGGTTACCCTGAGTAGAAGCGTTGACAGGCACAGTTTCTGAATCAGTTTGTACCACTGAAATGCGCCACTTTATCACGCCATAGATAATGATAAGTAAGCCAATCAGCGTAAATATCATAGAGTAACTGGTGACTGTACCATCGAAGCTACCCATTCCGAAACGCTGCGCAGTGGTTAATGGATGGTCATTAAATACCACGGGAGCAAACAGATAAATTCCTAAAAGCTGTAAAGAGAGGAATAGGCCTATTATGGCAATATAAAGCATTACCACGCCAGCTTTAGAAAACAATTTGGGCACCTCAAGAGTTTGATTGGGTACTATAATGGTTTCAGAGGCTTGTTGTAATGGCTTTGTACTAGGTTTATTAAACATAATAGAGGGCAATTTTAGAATTTTAAGAGGGTGTCACTTAAGGAAATGTGGCAAAGAAAGAGGGTGTCTGTACCAAGTTATCCTACCTTGGCACAGACTAACCGCGAAGTCAGTACATTAGTTAATTAGTACAACAGTTAATGAAGCAACAAATGAATGCTAAGCTTGTTCAGCAATGGTAGCCAAAATCATTTGTGCTACTGAATCAGGATACTCTAGCGGGAACATGTGTCCCCCTGGATGTAACTTAAAAGGAATAGACAGACGACGTCTAATCTTTTGCGGAAAACCATGCTCGTAAAACTTACTGCCATCACCAATTATTAACGTTACTGGTTTCTTAGGTGGCTTATTGGGTTTCAGCCAATACAAAGAAGGATTGGTACGGAAAACAGCCACCTCAGCCTCTTTGGGAATCGTTAGGGTTACCGACCCATCTTGCTGATCACGTAACCCATGTTGTAAATAGCCTTCAAATGTACGGTCATCAAAGCTCTTGAAAAATCCTTTAGGACGTAATAATTCACGAGCTTGCTCACGACTGTCCCACACATCACGACGGTTTTTGGACACACCCGCGGGTGACATCTTATCTACCTTCTTTGGAGAGACTAATTTTGCGGTATGCCATAAGAAATTATCTTTGCCATAAATAAGTGGTGGGTCCATCAGTACCGCTTGCACAAATAATTTGGGCTTACGATAGATAGCCTGCAAAGTACATAAAGCCCCAAGAGAATGGCCCCAGCCAATCACTGGAACTTTATGTTTTTTGACTAATTTTTGTACACTATCGATTACCTGATTGGTCAAACTTTTCCAATGATTATCGATGGCATAAGTGGGTTGACCTTGCTCATCAAACCCTAAGGTAGCAATGTATTCCACTGTAAAGTATTGCTCTAACACCTCAAATAAAGGCTGATAGACTCGACTTGGCATACCATTAGCGTGGGCAAAATGAATCACTGGCTTTCCCGTTAGTTTAGAAACAGGAAGCCTTGAAAAATCCATATTCAATGACACATTTGAAGTAACTGACATTTATCTCATCTCAGCTGAAGTTTGTTCTTCTGGTAATAGCTTTAACTCTACTGAAGAGCCAATACCAGAGCCTAATTGTACTGCAAAATTACTTAAGAACATTTGCAGTGGATCTGCTGGGGTATAGTTAATAACGTCATCCACTTTAAGCTCTTTTTCTAACGTCATTAAACTGCCTTTTTTATCGGCTAACCCTAAATCAATTGCTTGTTCGCCAGTCCAAAACAATCCTGTGAACAGTTTGTTCTTTTCTGGGTCTTTCAATCTATCGCCACGACCTTGTTTCACTGCATTGATAAAGTGCTTATGAGTATTATTCAACACACTCTCAATATGCTGTTTTTCATAGTCGCTTAAATCACGGCTGATGCTTAGAATATCTTTATATTCGCCTGCTGTCATAGTGGTGTCTTTAACACCAGCCTTTTTCATAAGACCTTCGACATTATAACCTGGCATAATAACCCCGATAGAGCCTACTAAGCTTGAAGGGTTAACATAGATTTCATCTGCAGCAGAAGCTATATAATAAGCGCCCGAAGCACCCATATCACCAATAACCGCATAAAGCTTTTTATCTGGATGCTGTTTACGCAGATCCATCATAGTTTGCCAAATTTGGTCAGATTGAACTGGAGAGCCACCTGGTGAGTTAATATTTAACACCACGGCTTTCGAGCCTTTAGATTCAAAAGCTTCGGTTAATGCAGCACTAACATCATAAGCATTTGCCGGATCATCAGCGCTGATAACCCCTTCAATATCTACCACAGCAAGGTGAGGGGTTGTCACATCTGCAGTACTAATAGGGTCCGCAGTAGAACAGCCACGACTGAGCATAAAGAATAACAGCAACAAAGTCGCCAGACTGAGTACTTTAGATATCACTCGCCAACGACGGGCACGGCGTTGCTCCTCGATACTGGCCAGTAACGTTTTCTCTAGTAGATGCCACTCTCGGCCGCCAGAACTTACCGGTAATGAGCGCGGCGTCTGCGGTGATTTGTTATTAGAGTTGTTTGGAGCAGAGTTATTATCAGGAGTTTTATTGGGATCTGGTGGCCAGTTTGACATATAAAATGTGAATCCTACTTATAGATTGATATATTGACTTACAGGGTTTATATTTTATGGGCTAATGGCTTATCGATTGACTATAGTACCAACTATATTATTCATTGACTGATTAACTTGATTGATTAAATAATCTACTATCGCATTCAATGATTATTTCTTTAATTGACAGTACTTTATCTCAACCTTGCCTCTCAAGCTCTAAATAAAATATAAGCTCATACCTTACCTGAATCGCCTGTGATTTGTCAGCGGTAATTCTGTAAAATATTAATTCATATTTAAATTTTTAGTTTATTTACATTGCTCTTTCATTTGCTCAGCCACTAACTATTTTAAGGGACAAGCATCATTCACTTTTGTTACTTAACATCGCTTGTTGCCAGTATAAATAACTTTCAGTCAGCGATAGCTTAGCAGGTACCATGCTCTCCCCAGTAATTTTCCAATCTTTAGCAGAGAAATTTACTATCAGCTCAGGGTCTAGTACAGATTGAGAAGGGGTCAGCCAGTATGCTTCGTTTATGGTCGGCTTAAATTGAATACTAGAGTCGCCTACTTTTAATTCTTGTGCTGGGCACATAAGTTCCCAAAGCTTACCTAACTGTGACTCAACGCTGCTATAAATTACGACGCTGTTTTTTTCAACCTTAGGCTCAGTCCGTCTTTTATCGTCGACTTTAGACTGTTTTGCTAACATAGAATCGCTATTAGAGGGACGAATAGCAGCACGTAACTGCTCATTACTCCCTTGTTCATTAAGATAAATAGCCTGTGTCGTAGACAGTTCAATCACGCAGTCCCATACGCCACTGTCTTTTACCTGTTGCCAACCCGTCAATACTTTCAGTGATAAATCATCTGTGTCATATCGTTTGGTAGGCAGTTCTTTGGCAAATAGTCGTTCAGATTGCTGCTGTGGCCACTGCTTGCCATTGTGACAACTTTGGGCCGTTAGAGTCGACCCCGATAATGCTTTATTCACTTGTTGCTTATGATTAGCTAAGCCCGCTTGCCAATAATATGACAGTGGCAGATGGCGATTTAATTCACGTACCACAGGTGCCAACCCCGCTGTCTGCGTTTGGACAATGACCCCAGTCAAATGGCTAATTCCATGTTCTTGTAGTTGGTCGTATAGATTTTGGACCAATTGTTGCTGTTGTAGCGCTGTTAAAGAGGTGTTGGCTACTTTATATTTATTATCATACTCTGAAAGTAACAACCAAGCCTGTTGCTGAGTATGAATTAAACTCGCTGCATAATTAAAATCTTTAGGGTTTAATACGGTAATCTGAACCGAATCTTTCAAAGTATCATTATTAGCGTAGGCCAATGCGGCTATTGCAACTAGAGGCGCCATAGACAACAAACGGCTTAACATGCCTTTGGGCAACAACCAAGGTAACACTAATAATAAGAAAAGTCCTAATAAAGGCACACTAATATCAGTATATACCCAGCCACTGTACTGCAATATCTCTTGTAATGTTAAAAGCAGGCGATGTAAAAGATCTAATATCCAAAACAACAAAGACCAAATTGAATCGGCCAATGCATTATTTGGGAAAATAATGAACAGTACACTGGCCAATAGATTCAGTGGCACAATTATCCAGCCGAATAAGCCAATGGCAAATAAATTGACCGCAAACCCCCAAAGAGAGACTTTACCAAACAGCCAAAGACTAATCGGTAGCAAAGCGATAGACATCCAAAGCTGTAACTTAAATAAGCCGGCCAATTGCTGTCCAAGCCTGCCCGCTAAACTTAAGGTCGGACTAACAAATGCTTGCGACACTTGTGAGCTTTGTTTTGCGTCTTGTTTCCTTTCCCAACGTTGGCTATAAGCCACTAAGACTGCAACCGCCACAAACGATAGCCAAAATCCTGCCTGCCAAAGAACAAAAATATCTGACCAAGCCATGATAACCGCTAACAGCAACAACATCTTAAAAATAGCCGGTACGGCCAATAGATAACGCATCACTCCTACTAGAAGCAGCATGCAAGCGGTTCGCAGTGCGGGCACATCAAACCCCGCAAATAGTGCATAACCAAAAGCAGTTATGGCGGCGATAATAAAAGCGCACTGCCAACGGGGTAGAAAATGATAAATACGGGGCATAAACCGATTAATAAAAGCCGTGGCACCTGTGGCACACAATATACTCAAAAATAAAACATGAGTACCTGAGATGGCCAATAAATGCGATATGCCGCCAAAACGATATAAAGCTGTCGTCTCATCACTGATTAAACTACGATCGCCGGTTAATAGACTTAGGGTTACCGCCACCCCATCTTGGTCCAAGTCAGAGTGCTCACTATTAGCGTCAACCTTATTGGAGTTATTATTGCCAGAGTCAGTATTTTCAAAGTCAGTGGCGTGAACTCTTTGGAAGTTATTAGAATAAGTGCGCTCATTCATTAACTGTAGGAAATGCTCACGAAACCTAAAACGCATAACATCAATCTTCTGATGTAGTGTTAGATTTGAGACCTCCTCTACCTTCTGATAATTGGTGTCAACAATAAACGCCTTTGCCGTGGCGTGACGACTGCTTAGCCATCGATATTCATCGAACTCATCTGGATTATTTTTATCTTTTAGTTCAAGAGGTATTAGGGCTAGCTTCATCCTAAGCTGCTGCCCTGCTGCCAGTTGGTTAAGGGGTTTATCCTTGATTTGATAACTTTGTAGCATGACCGTCATAGCATTGGGTAATATCTGCAAACCAGTGACGGTCTTTGCTTGATTCAAAGATACAGATGCTTTATCAATTAAAACATCGGTATTTATGGGTTGATGAAAGGGGTTGATCCGTTGGCTATTGTCTATAGTTGAGCCAAACTGATTGCTATATAAAGGTACAGTCTCAGCTTTATCACCAATAACCTGTAATGAGTCGAATTCAATATCACTTAGCTGAACCAATTGCCGGTAACCCTGTACCACTGACTTATCGTCTACTTTCAATCTTTTATCGCTTAAGCCTATCGGCGTCACTATAGCCTGTACATAGAGGTTTTTTTGCGGTGATGATTCGATAAAAGCCAATCGTTGAGCGAAGCTATGACAAAAAACCGCCAATAAAAATAGTAGCCCAATGCTTATTTTAACAATAGACGCTATAAAGCCTTGGTGATAAAGCTCTATCAAAGGGGTGAGATAGAAACGTTGGGGCTTAAGGATTTGAGAAGGTTTTTTATACGGAGATTTTTTATGAGAAGAAACAGAATGAGATAGAGAGGTATGCTGCCAATTATTTCTTCTAGCCACCAACTGGAACAGATAAAATCCCAGCCAAAGTAACGTTATTATTGCCAATACAAAATAAGCTGCAGCCTGCCAATGCTCACTATTTACCTGATACCGTATCGTACTAAGGGTATAGAGCTGGCTTGGATCCAGCTCTAAAATAGCCAACATTAAACCGATTGCTGCAAACCCTGCAAGCCAAATCAAATAAAGCCCTTAGTATGTCCTCATCATCAACCTTGACTCTGAGTCATTAGTAATCTGAATGATTAATAAATAAATCATGCTTTGATAGCAACGGTATTATAAGACTAGTTAAAATTAGTGGTCAAAGTTTTCCCACTTACCGTTTTTAAGTAACATCTGGCGATCGGCCATGGCAGCTAAGTTTCTATCATGGGTAACCATTAACAGTGCTGTTTTCATGGTATCTTGTAACTCTGCCAATAAAGCAAAAATGCTCTGCGCATTGTCATAATCTAAGTTACCTGTTGGCTCATCAGCCAGTACCAGTGACGGCTTAGTGACTAGGGCACGGGCAATCGCTACCCGTTGTCTCTCCCCCCCTGACAACTCACCAGGACGGTGTTCTAATCGATGTCCCAACCCTACTCTTTCTAGCAGATCTACAGCTTGCTGGCGGGCTTCTTTAATTGGTACCTCTTTACGCAATAACAAAGGCATGGCCACATTTTCAATAGCAGTAAACTCTGGTAATAAATGGTGAAACTGATAAATAAAGCCCAAATGCTTATTACGCATTTCGCCACGTTCAGTCTCATTCATATTGTTTAAACACTTACCATGCAACCAAACCTCACCAGAAGTAGGCACATCGAGCCCGCCTAATAGATGCAATAAGGTACTTTTACCTGATCCACTGGTCCCGACAATAGCGATACGCTCGCCAGCATTTACCGTTAAGTTAAGGCCCGTTAGAACCTGAGTGCGAATATTGCCTTCATCGTAAATTTTATTAATATTTTTTGCGACTAAAATTTCTGACATACTATTTTCTCAATTACTCTATTTTTAAAAATGGCTTTTTTAAGATTTATACTGTCTTTCGCTACCTTTAGCAGCAGACTTATTAAAACTTAACAACTCCTTGAATCTTAATAAGTCTGGGTTTTATTTTAAGGCTGATTGCTATGCCTAATAATAGAGCTATTCGTAACGTAAGGTTTGTGCAGGTTGAATGCTAGCCGCACGACGAGCAGGATAAATAGTTGCCAAGAAACTTAATAAGAACGAGGTACTGGTAATAATCAATACATCTGTCCAGCGTAGTTCAGTGGGTAGATAATTAATAAAGTAAGCATCGAATAGATGTAAGTTAAATGACTGGTTGATCCAACCTAGAAGATCGCCTACTGTCAGCGCCAAGATAACACCCAATACCGTACCTGCGACCGTACCAATCACGCCAATGACTAAGCCTTGTACCATAAACACTTGCGTAATCAGCTTAGGAGAAGCACCAAAAGTCTTCAGAATAGCAATATCTGCTTTTTTATCAGTAACCAGCATGACCAAACTAGAAACGATGTTGAAAGCGGCCACGATGATGATTAAGAAAAGCAGTAAGCCAACCATCGCTTTTTCCATTTGAATGGCACCGAATAAATTGCCATGAGTACGGGTCCAATCATTGGGGAATAAATACTCTGGATCTATATTGGCAGCACGTTGGGCCACTTGAGGGGCTAAGAAGATATTATCTAACTTCATGCGAACCCCTTGTGCTCCGGGTGGTAGACGAAGTAAGGTTGCAGCATCACCCATAGGGATGAAAGCCACCAAGTTATCTACTTCACGACTGATGTTAAACACTCCTGTCAACGTAAAGCGCTTGAATCTTGGAATGACACCAGCAGGCGACGGAGAGGCTTCTGGCAGCACCAAAGTTACCTTATCGCCTACTTGTAATCCCAATGCTTCAACCATGCTCTCGCCTAGAACAATACTGAAATCACCGTCTTTTAAAGTGTCAATACTGCCCTCAACCATGTGCTCATTAATGATTGAGACATTTTTTTCGTATTCAGGCTCTACGCCAGTGACCATGATGCCTGCCACCTGACCATTGGAGGTCAACATACCTTGTAGCTCGATAAAAGGAGCCACGGCTGAAACTTCCGGATCTTTTTCAATTTTAGTGGCCAGACTTTTCCAATCAGAAATAATCTCACCTGAACTGACGGTTGCTTGCGGGACCATCCCTAAGATGCGGGATTTAAGCTCACGGTCAAACCCGTTCATTACAGATAACACAGTAATTAATACTGCGACCCCTAGGGTTAATCCAACCATTGATATTAATGATATTAAAGAGATAAAACGGTTACTGCGTTCAGCACGCGTATAACGTAATCCTAAAAATAAGGCTAATGGACGAAACATAATTCAGGCTCTTAACCGATTAGAAAAGGACTAATAGGTAGTAACTAAAGTGATGAATAAAAGCTTATGCTAAATAGCAAAGCCCATAGTTTGACACAAACACAGCCAACTTGGCTATGTTTGATTACTGCTATTATTTTAATAACACTGGCAAAATGTTGTTTTCTTTGCCAAAAACTCTTAATTTATACTCAATCTGTTTATCATTAGAAGCATATGATCTTGTATTAACACAACTTGCCCCTATTTAGTTAGTAGAGCATTCGTTAGTAATGTAGATTGCAGTAAGTAAAATTTTAGTAAATTAGTTTTAGTTAAGAGAGCGCAGGGTTGCAAAACTTGCTATCTAGGTTGATGACCCTAATAACGGACGGTTAAGCGATAGCTCTTTTTATAATTTGTAATCTTTATAACTTATAAATAGATAAATAGCTTTTGATCAAAGCGCTTAACGTCTAGCAATGCAGTTAGGTTATAACAAAAATGTAGCCAGCCCTTAAAACCAACCATCAAAAGTATAAGTACATTATGACAACTCAAGTTTATAAATATAGCCAGCATCCTGATATACGCCCCATTACCATCACTTTAACTGATGAACAAACGGCAGGTCATGGCGACCATTGGCGTATCTTGACCGACAATATTGAACAAGATGTACCCAACTGGCTACAAAACTCCATTGATGAGGCGACCATCGCCGCAGGATTAAATTCCAATCTAACCAAAGATAGCCTCTCTAATTTACTTCTGTCTTGCAATCAGATGTGCCATATTAATCAAGTGTTGGCAATGAAGGACGGTAAGCCACAAAACTTTATAAACGCTTTTCCTTGTGTCAGTAGTCCTTATGGCTTGGTCTGCAAAATTGACCGTATCATTGCCAATAATTCTACTCAAGACGCGGTATTACGCCTAATTAGTGAAGATGGTAGCGTCATTTATGCATTTGACCAAATGTATACCGTTAACCAACCTCTTTATCGTCAAAATCAAAAATACTTTGTCAATTTTAGTGCTTGGGCTTATGCCATTGAGCCAAGTAATAAAGAAGAAATCATCCGAGTAGAAGACCCAGATGCCATTCGCTATCACCGTGCTTACAATGATATCGTCGCCCAAAATAATGGGGTTATTCCTGCTGACTTAGAACAGCAAATCGATAAGTGGCAACCTGAAAATGATGAGCAATTAGCTCCTGTTGAAATTAACTTGGGCAACATGTGCGCTTATTTATTTGGCGAGACTTTGGGTCAAGAAGATGAGGCTTGGTGTCAGGGTCAGGTATTGGGCAAGCAGCAACAGAAATTGCATGACCGTGAACTAACTGTGTTTGATGTGGCAATATTACGTGAGCCAGATGCTGATCCCTTTGTGGTTCGTGTGGCTACTCCCACTACAGAGGCGGTTCAGAAAATCGAAGTGAATGACTATGTTCAAGCCAATATCTGGCTACAAGCTGCTATTTACTATGAAAATCAAAAAGACTCATAATCTTCTTTGATTTCAAGCGTTAGTTTTGATTTACCCGAACTTTAACTATTTGAAAAGCCGACTCAATTATTGAGTCGGCTTTCTTATGTACTACTTTTCAAGCTATAGTTCCTTTATAAACCTCTTCTTTTAATTAAGTGTGACTAAATCTTAATAGCTAGCCATACTATTAATAGTTGACTTTTTAACATTCTATACAAACTATATATTTACAAGCGTTACAAATTCAGGGTAAGATTATTTACTTAATTTCTCTACGATGAAAGGATAAATTACTAATATTTATTCAGTTCATATCAGGGTATTTATGAAAGCTTCTTCTGACAAAATTTTCAGCCCTGCTGCACTGCCTTTACCTATTTTAACGGCAGAGCACTCTACTGATTTGGGTAAAACTTCTAATACGAGCTATAAGACTACCTCAACCCTTTCTAACTCTTATAAAGAGTTACGGTATGAGCATCCTAGTGCAACAACCAAGAATTTATTAGAAACGAATCATACTTATGACACTCACTCTACGGCAGAAAAAGTGAGTTTAGAATCAACGTTACCTGAATCCACATCGAAGGCCCTATCTCATACTGAAAACAATAATCCTGGGCTACTGTTTTTTATGAAATCATTATTAGGCGATAAAGCCTTTGACTCTATTAGCTTACTTTCTGTCAGCTTCTTCATTTCTGGCATTTTATTGATGCTCTATTTGCTGAATTAAGGTTGTAAGCCCGAATTAAATGATTTAGTGGTATTTGACAAAGATTTGAGTGTACTACCATTCTAGATTACATTTTCCATAAAAAAAGAGCGATTGATTAGCAATCGCTCTTTTTTATATCTGAAATTAAGCCAATAACATTGTTACAATCATTATCTAAGATAATTGAACCAATTAGCCTTGTTCAGTCATGGCATAGATTTTCTTAAAAAGTTCTTTTTGCTCAACTGATGGTTTAGCAGTTTGCAATGCCATCACTTGACCCATGTCTCCGTCAATGCGGATTTTGCCTGACATAAATGCATTCATTGCTTCATTCATATCGCCTTTTAAAGCAATTGCTATTAAAGTTTGCTCATCAATGTTGATGGTGGTACTGGCATCTGTTGTGCCCTTTTTTAAGACACCATTTTGAAGCGATGCACTGACATCACCATTTGCAGTATTGGTAACATTCAAGTTTAACTTACTGTTGGCCAATGTAGGTGGTAAATTTAAATCACCGGCTTCAGCGGTTAAACGATCTACTTCGTTAAACCATTCATCTGATAAAAAAACTGCCATAAGAATTTCCCTGTTCAAATTAAAAATAGAGTTAATGTAAAAATAGAGTTAAAATATATCACAAGCATATCAGTTGATATATCAAAACAATGCATTTAGTTTATATAGTTAATAGTTAAACTAGTCAAGATAGGTTTTACTAATTTACCCATAAACCATTTTTGAGTGGCTTATGAACGAATAAGGGCTATCTCGATCATTTTATCAACTAAACTGCTAGTAATATAAACTTTTTAGCTCCGTATTACTAAAGTCCTAAGATTGCTAACTCACTTAATATTGAGCCTATATCCTGTTAAAAAACAGTGAGTCTACAGTATTTATGTGAATTAGTAAGTCACTTTTAATGTTACAGTTTTTGCGTTAAATTAGGCTTTTCAAAGGTAATATGAGAGAAAATAAGCCTTTAAACCCTCGTATTCGTAACAAAATCGATATTACCCATAACTTTTTTACGGGTTTTTTTTGATTTGACTGTTTCGTCAGATGATATTTTGTATCCTATGCGTTACAATAGCTTCATATTTAGATAACATCGGGTATAACAGCCAAACAATTGAGACTAAAATTTATTTTTAGACCCTCATGAGTGAGCCATCTATAAATTAAATAACTGAATTGCTGTGTAGATTTCAACACAAGGTGGCCTACCTATAAGTGCCGCCTTCATCATTCAGAATTAATTTTTTACAGGCCGCTCTGCTTTGGTTGACACCTTTGATACTTAAGGCTGTAAAGGAAATATTCCAATGAGTATAAATAACACAGCAGTCTCTCCAGTCGATCGTGATTACGAAATCACAGTAGTCAGATATTTTACTATCATGACAATCGTCTGGGGGATTATAGGCATGGGTCTTGGGGTGTTCATCGCCTCACAATTGGCTTGGCCTGCCCTAAACTTTGATATCCCATGGCTAACATTTAGCCGATTAAGACCGCTGCATACGAACGCAGTAATTTTTGCGTTTGGTGGTTCTGCTTTATTTGCAACCTCCTACTATATCGTTCAGCGTACCTGTAAAACCAGACTTTTCGCTCCTTATTTAGCTTGGTTTACCTTTTGGGGATGGCAAGCCGTTATTGTTGGTGCTGTCATTACCCTTCCTTTGGGTCTGACCTCAACTAAAGAGTATGCGGAACTAGAATGGCCTATCGATATCCTAATTGCGGTTGTTTGGATATCTTATGCCATCGTTTTCTTTGGTACCTTGATCAAACGTAAAACGTCACATATTTATGTGGCTAACTGGTTCTTTGCAGCTTTTATTATCACTATTGCTTTACTACATATCGTAAACAGTATGGCCATCCCTGTAGGACTATTTAAGTCTTACTCATTATTTGGTGGTGCAACTGATGCGATGGTACAGTGGTGGTATGGTCACAACGCTGTAGGTTTCTACTTGACAGCTGCCTTCCTAGGCATGATGTATTACTTCGTACCAGTACAGATTGGTCGTCCAATTTATTCATATCGTTTGTCAATCGTGCATTTCTGGGCATTAATTGCTTCATACATGTGGGCGGGTGGACATCATCTTCACTACTCTGCACTTCCTGATTGGACACAATCTTTAGCTATGGTATTCTCTGTTATCCTATTCGCTCCTTCATGGGGTGGTATGATTAACGGTGTTTTAACACTATCAGGTAGCTGGGATAAACTACGTACCGACCCTATCATTCGTTTCTTGATCGTTGCTTTATCATTCTATGCAATGTCAACTTTCGAAGGTCCAATGATGTCTATCAAGACTGTAAACGCGTTGTCGCATAATACAGACTGGACAGTAGGTCACGTACACTCAGGTGCTTTAGGTTGGGTTGGTTTAATCACAATGGGCTCTTTATACGTATTAATTCCACGCATCTTCAATAAGCCTAAAATGTATTCAATCAGCTTAATTAACACTCACTTCTGGCTTGCAACTGCGGGTACTATCTTCTACATCGTTTCTATGTGGATTTCAGGTATCGGTCAGGGCATGATGTGGCGTCAAACTAACCCAGATGGAACGCTTGCTTACAACTTCATTGAAACAGTAGCGTTCTCACACTATCCATACATCGGTCGTGCATTTGGTGGTTTGTTGTACGTAAGTGGTATGATTGTTATGGCTTACAACGCCTATAAAACAATCAAGATGCCAAGCGCTCGTCCTGTTGACGAAGCTGACCCAACAAATCATAGTCCTATCGTCAAAGATGACGAAGACACTCAGCCTGTTAACGTGTAAACCAGCAATCGCTTAAGGAGATATCATGGCAGGTACAGCTCATGAAATAATTGAAAAAAACACAGGCTTGCTGGTCATCTTTATTGTTATTGCAATTAGCTTTGCAACATTAGTAGAGATTGTTCCATTAATTTTTGATACCAAGTCTAGTGAAGAAGGTGGGGTTAACCAACCACTACCTACGATGCAACCATGGACAGCGTTAGAGTTTGAAGGACGTGATATTTATATCCGTGAAGGCTGTCATGTGTGTCACACACAAATGATTCGCCCACTTCGTGCTGAAGTTGAACGTTATGGACCTTATTCACGCGCTGCAGAGTCTACGTGGGATCACCCATTCTTATGGGGCTCAAAACGTACTGGCCCTGATTTAGCCCGTGTTGGTGGCCGCTACTCTGACGATTGGCAGAAAAAACACTTAATCCATCCACAATCATTGGTGCCTGAATCTGTTATGCCAGGCTTCCCATGGTTGGCTAAACAAGAAGTTGATGGCAGTAAAGTGCAGCAAAAAATGCGCTTATTCCGTGATCGCTTCGGTGTGCCTTACACTGATGAAGATATCGAAAGTGCGCCTGACCAAGTATTGGGTGCCACTGAGCTAGATGCTCTAGTTGCGTATCTTCAGCAGCTTGGTACTGCAATGGAGGGTCAACGCTAATGAGTATGAGCGATCTACAAGTTATTGCTACTGTGGGGGCATTTATTGCCTTCATCAGTATTGCATGGTGGGCGTATTCACCGACTAATAAGAAGCGCTTTGAAGAAGATGCACAGCTTGCGTTGGATGATGAGTTAGTTACCTCATCAGCCTCAAATTCACGCAATAAGGATAAAAAATGAGCATATTTTGGAGTTCATGGATTACCATTCTAAGCATAGGGTGCTGGCTATTCATTCTTGGTGCGCTCCTATATGTCGTCCGTCCAGGTTCTAGTCCAGAACTGGAGGAAGACGGTACAACAGGTCATACTTATGATGATGTTATTCAAGAGTATGACAAACCTCTACCTAAATGGTGGTTGGCTATTTTCTTTGGTTCAATTATTTGGGCAGTGGGTTACTGGTTACTATTCCCAGCTCTTTTCCCAAGACATTTCAATGGACTATCAACTGTCGAAGTAGATGGCAAAACTGTACCTTGGAGCTCAAAAAATGAGCTTTACAGTGATCTTGAAGAAAACAACAAGATTTTCACTGAAAACTTTAATACCAATTTCTTGCCTAACCCTGCGGCTCAGAAACAGTTAGCTACTTTGGCCTCATTGCAAGCAAAAGAACGTGTTAAATCAGAGCGTAGCAGTGAGCTAAACGAACAGCTTAAAACTAATATCACAGCTTTAGCGCCTTATGTGAAAGAACTATCAGGTAATCAAAAAGCGGTTATGGCAGGTGAGCGTTTGTTCTTACAGAACTGTGCAGTATGTCACGGTTCTACAGCACAAGGTGCGCCTGGTTATCCTAACCTGACTGATAATGATTGGCTACATGGTGGCAAACCTGAGAATATTTTGTTGACGCTACATAATGGTTGGCATGTTAATCTTGATCCCGCTCAACCATTGCCAATGCCAGCTCAACGTGATGATATTGGTGAGCAAGGTGTACGTGCAGCAGCTGAGTATGTTCTTTCAATTTCTAAGAACCAAGAAAAGTCTGAACTTGATCCAGCTAAAGTTGCTCAAGGTAAAGCAATTTTCAACGAGAAATGCTTTATCTGTCATGGTAGCGATGCTAAAGGTTCGATTGATGCCGGTGCTCCTAACCTAACAGATGGTATTTGGTTGTATGGCGGTGATCGCGAAACTATCCAAGAAACTATCCGTCATGGTCGTGGTGGTGTTATGCCACAGTGGGAAACCAAGCTAGGTAACGAACGTATCATGCTATTGGCTTCTTATGTTTATTCTTTATCGAATAATCCAGTGGTATCGAATGCACCAACCGAAGCTTCTGCTAAATAAGCTATTGCTTTAATTCAAAGTATAGTAGCTAAGCTAAGAGATATGATTTAAGAAATAATAAAGGGGGCTGTCAAAACAGTCCCCTTTATTCGTTTTAGATACTCTAAGATTTATATTTTGCAGGGCAAACGCACACTTTTAGGAATTCCATTTAAAATCAGATAGTTATGAATTTAGGTTTTTATTTTCTAAGTTTATAAGTTACTGAAAATATTAATGTTTTTTAAAAGTATGCGTTTGCCCTGTTATATTTTGTAGAAATGATAGATTTAAACATTCATCTATATTGTATTTTATATAATCAGTAACCATATAGTTTCTATCAATCATATTGACCTCTTTAATCCTATTAATAATCGTGATTATTCTAATGTGTTATTAAGATTTTTATGATTAAAACTTATTTAAGTCGACCAAACGGTTAATCAGTCCTTAACCGCGTAATATCAATCAATGTTAAAATAGTAAGAGAGTGACTAAAAAATTAAATTCTAGCTTTCTCCTCTTTTGCCAGCATAATGGTTCTAATATTTAGAGGTACATTTATGTCAACCCCCTCCCCTAATAGAATTCCGGTTCACGATGTGGATGCGACCAAAAAACGCATTCATCCTCGTTTCACTGATGGTTTTTACCAGCGCATACGTGTCTTTAGTATGTATTTTTTATTGGCCTTATTTTTAATTCTACCTTGGATTAAATATGATGGCCGTCAAGCCATTTGGTTTGATGTACCGAGTCAGCATTATTATATTTTTGGACTCACTTTATTCCCACAAGATTTCTTCTTTGTGGCGGCTTTCTTTATCATTGCTGCATTTACTCTATTTATGGTGACTGTTTATGCAGGCCGTGTTTGGTGTGGTTATGCATGTCCCCAAACCATTTGGGTCCATCTTTTCCAACATGTCGAAAAGTGGGTCATTGGGGATAGAAATAAGCGCATTAAGTTTGATAAAGAACCAAACTCTGCCAGTAAAATAGCCAAGAAGCTACTAATCTATTTTATTTGGATGTTGATGTCTTTAATAACAGCGTCAACTTTCGTTAGTTATGTTTCTGGGACAGAAGCATTGTATGGCAGTTGGCAATCTATTGGGGGTATTCCTTTCCCAGATTGGCCAACTTGGGTTTGGATATCAATGTTTATCTTTACCTTTGCCACTTATGCTAACGCCGCTTATATGCGTGAATTCATGTGTACTCACATTTGCCCTTATGGCCGTTTCCAAAGTGTGATGTTTGATAAAGACACTTTAATTGTTTCTTATGATTATAATCGTGGTGAGCCACGTGGTCCTCGTAAAAAAGGTACTCATCCAGAGACTTTAGGGGATTGTATTGACTGTACGATGTGTGTTCAGGTTTGTCCGACAGGTATTGATATTCGCGATGGTTTACAAGTAGAGTGCATCCAATGCGCCGCTTGTGTGGATGCGTGTAATGATATTATGGACAAGGTAGGCTATCCTCGAGGGCTTATTCGCTACACCACTGAAAGACAATTGGTTGAAAACGAACAAAGCCGTTACTTACGCCCTAAACTGTTCGCTTATCTGTTACTATTATCAGTATTGATTGGGGTGGTGGGTTATGCTCTAATTGACCGAGTACCGCTACAGATTGATGTCCGTGGAGACCGCAACCAGTTATCTTCCATGAATGCTGAAGGGCAAATTGTTAACAGTTATATCATTAAGGTGACTAACAAAACCCAAGCCCCTCATGATTACGTATTATCGATTACTGCGCCTAAAGGATTTACTTTAAATACCCGATTTGAAAGTATACCTTTAGATGCGGGTGAAAGTTACGATATGCCAGTAAGTATCGCTGCCGACCCACAAGCAATTGAGCAAACTGAAGTACCTGTGGTCTTCAATATTGATAGTAAAGATGGCAATTATCATGCTTCTAGAACCAACGTCTTTACGTCAAAGAGTCAAAAATAATGCACCCCTGACTGGTTTATTCAGTTACCAATGGTAGTCCGTTAAATCGCCAGTTTTATAGAGTCAATCTCTGTAAACTGGCACTTTATTTTTTGCATACTGCTTAAGGTTATCCTATGAAAAAATCCACCTCTCCTACCAATTTTGGGCATCAAGATACTCAGCCTTGGTATAAGAACTATATGGTTCTTGTCTTTGTCATTGGTCTGCCTTTATTCGTGGTGGTAGCCTGTATTTGGTTCGTATTTTATTCGGTGCAGATTAAGGATACCGTAGTTCGCGACGACTGGTACATGGATGGCAAAACGCTTTATCAAGACGTGTCACGAGACAAGTTAGCTCACGATTTGGATTTACGAGGTGAGATGACTTTTACCGAAAATGGTCAAGTTATTTTTAATTTAGAATATCCTCAGCAAAGTCTTGAGTCAGGTAAACTTTTAGATGGTACGCCCCTTTATTATCCCGATAAACTAACGTTGTCTATCTCTCATGCTACTGATATCAGTAAAGATCGAGATGGTATCCTGAAGCATACTAAAGGCAATGAATATATTGCTGATATAAAGCTTGATACTCTTGAGTCAAAATACTATGTACAAGTCAGCAATGAGGGCAAGCTCAACTGGCGGCTTAGAGAGGTTGGTAAGTTGCCAAAAGAGCATATTAGCTTTAAGCCGTTAAAGTCTTTTGGTTAATTTCTTATGAGTTGGGCTATAAGCGTTAATCATTGTTAGATAAGCTATATACTTGATTATTTATTTATCTAATAATACCAATTCCACAAAATAATATACAATATAACCAACTCAAAAACATAATAGAATCACATGCCGAAAAAGCCCCTAGAAACCATAAACTCACAGACCACGATTTTCTGCAATTGTCTAAAACAGAAGGCAATGCCAGAGCTAGAATCAGACTGCTCATGCTGCATCAACTGAGTCAAGGTCATCCTATAGCGACCGTAGCAGAGAACTTTGGCTATAACCCTAGAAGCGTCTATACCATAAGAAGGAAATACTGGTTGCATGGTATCACTAGTGTCTATGAC
>Ga0208670_100197_pt1 | contig 19442 bp, 17 predicted proteins | sample 24BtaG_FD_184098 | JGI IMG/M metagenome (GOLD analysis project Ga0208670, IMG submission 184098) | Marine viral communities from Cariaco Basin, Caribbean Sea - 24B_WHOI_OMZ_CsCl (SPAdes) (version 2) | ecosystem: Environmental > Aquatic > Marine > Oceanic | place: Caribbean Sea: Cariaco Basin...
GCGGCCTCGGCCGCGGTTTGGGCATGGAACTCCGCCGGGAACGAGATTTTGAACAGCACGTTCTCCATCACGTAGGAGCCAAAGGGCTGCGGTAATGAGAACTTCCGGAGCGCATCCGGCTTTAACGCCTGATCGCGGTTGTTTTTACTGAACAACACATCGTAAAACCCCCACTGATTGGCGGTCAGTGCTCCGGGCACACCCATCTCGCCCCGCATGGCGATGTCAGCCAGGCGCACACCCCGTGAGGCTGCATCACCCGCCGCCCAGGATTTTCGTGAGCCGGCGTTTGGGGCGTGGCGGTATGTGCGAAGTGATTGCCCGTCTACCCAGGCGTGGGACAAAGCCGAGAGCATTTGCTCTCTATCCGCCCCCATCAATTTTGCGCTTACAGCGGTGGAGGCCACCTTTACGAGTACAACGTGATCCAGCCCAACCCGGTTAAACGAGTTTTCCAGAGCGAGAACACCCTGAATTTCGTGGGCCATGATCATGGCTTCCAGCACGGCTTTCATGGCTAGGGACGCTTGCCCGTTGGCGACGCGTTTCTGGGAAAGGTGATCGGCAACCGCGAGAATGGCGCCGAGGTTATCAGAGGGGTGGCCCCATTCGGCCGCCAGCCAAGTATCGTTGTAATCCAGCCAGCGCACGATGCAGCCGATATCCCAGGCCGCTTTAACCGGGTCTAACCGATATGGCGTGCCGGGCACCCTCGCCCCGTGAGGAACAACAGTGCCTTCCACATAGGGGCCAAGGTGTTTGGTGCATTCCGGAAACTTTAAGGCGAGAAGCCCGCAGCCCAGGGTGTCCATCAAACAGTAACGGGCAGTCTCCCATGCCTCGTCACTGTCGATTTGGTAATTGAGGACATAGTCCGCAATTTCCTGTAACACCTCATCGTAATCAGGACGTGTGTTCTGGTCTACGTTGGCTCCCATGGCAAAATCCTCCTATTTCCGGAATCGTCAGGGTATGCCTCAGCTTAGGTCAGAAACTGTCTTGAGGCACCCTCACCCAACCTTCCATAATAATCCGCGCACTGCGGCTCATGATGGCTTTGGTTGCAGTCCACTGGCCATTCACTTCTTTGGCTTCCGCGCCTACGCGCAAAGTTCCTGAAGGATGGCCAAAGGTAATTTCGGTACGGTCACCGCCGCCAGCCGCCAGGTTCACCAATGTGCCCGGGATAGCCGATGCCGTCGCGATAGCCACCGCCGCCGTGCCCATCATGGCGTGGTGCAACTTGCCCATGGACATAGCGCGCACCAGCAAATCCACATCCGAGGCGTTAATTTGCTTGCCGCTGGACGATACGTAATCGACTGGTTTGGCGACAAAGGCCACTTTCGGTGTGTGCTGGCGATTAGCAGCTTCGGCGATGTCTGTGATCAGTCCCATTTTTACCGCACCGTGGGCACGAATGGTTTCGAACATGGCGAGGGCTTTCGGGTCGCTGTTGATATCGCCCTGCAATTCACTACCCTTGTAACCGATGTCTTCGGCGTTCACGAAGATGGTCGGAATGCCCGCATTGATCATGGTCGCTTTGAGCGTGCCTACGCCCGGTACTTCCAGATCGTCTACCAGATTGCCGGTCGGGAACATGGAGCCTTCGCCATCGGCCGGGTCCATGAACTCGACCTTCACTTCAGCGGCCGGAAAGGTCACGCCATCCAGCTCGAAATCGCCGGTTTCCTGCACTTCACCGTTGGTGATGGGTACGTGGGCAACGATGGTTTTCTTGATGTTCGCTTGCCAGATCCGAACCGTGCAGATGCCGTTTTCAGGAATGCACTCTTTCGCAACGAAGCGGCTGTTGATGGCGAACGCACCGACTGCCGCGGTCAGGTTGCCGCAGTTGCCGCTCCAATCCACGAAGGGCTTGTCGATAGAAACCTGGCCAAACAGATAATCCACGTCGTGGCCTGGCTGAGTCGGTGCCGCCAAAATCACGGTTTTACTGGTACTGGAGGTGGCGTTGCCCAAACCGTCGATTTGCTTCTCGTAGGGATCGGGGCTGCCGATGACTCTGAGCAACAGCTTATCGCGGGCCTCGCCGGGCACTTGGCAGGCTTCGGGCAGATCTTGCAGGCGGAAAAACGCGCCTTTACTGGTGCCGCCACGCATGTAGGTAGCGGGTACTTTTATTTGTGGAGGGAAGCTCATGAAATGCCTCTCTTTGAAAGCATTTGGGGTGGTTCTGGAAACTTCCGAAGGCTTGGGTGGGGTCTGACCCCGAGGGGGCAGACCCCTTTGCCAGTTTGGCTTCGGAGTCAGATTTCAAACTCTACAATCTGATTACGCTGCACCTTCGGCTTCCAGGAAGTCTTGGGCGAAGCGCTGCAGTACACCACCGGCCGAGTAGATGTTTAGCTCAGCGAAGGTGTCCAGACGACAGGTCACCGGCACTTCAACAGATTCGCCGTTCTTGCGATTGATCACCAGCGTGAGTTCCGCACCCGGGGCGATTTCGCCTTTAATATCGAAGGTTTCAGTGCCATCGATGTTATAGGTGTGGCGAGTTTCGCCTTCGCGGAACTGCACCGGCAGTACACCCATACCAACCAGGTTGGTACGGTGAATACGCTCGAAGCCTTCCGCGACAATTACTTCCACACCAGCCAGACGAACACCTTTGGCCGCCCAGTCACGGGAGGAACCTTGGCCGTAGTCAGCGCCGGCAACAATGATCAGCGGCTGCTTACGTTCCATGTAGGCTTCAATGGCTTCCCACATACGGGTGACCTGCCCTTCCGGCTCGATACGTGCAAGGGAGCCCTGCTTCACTTCGCCGTTTTCATCCCGAACCATTTCGTTCAGCAGTTTCGGGTTGGCAAAGGTCGCGCGCTGCGCGGTCAGGTGATCACCACGGTGGGTAGCGTAGGAGTTAAAGTCTTCCTCCGGCACACCCATTTTGTGCAGGTATTCACCGGCCGCAGAGTCCATCATGATGGCGTTGGACGGCGACAGGTGGTCTGTAGTGATGTTGTCACCCAGAACCGCCAGCGGACGCATACCTGTCATGGTGCGTTCTGCAGCCAAGGCACCTTCCCAGTATGGCGGGCGACGGATGTAGGTAGACATCGGGCGCCAGTCGTACAGCGGGCTCTTGGCCTGTTCAACGGCATCCAGGTTAAACATCGGGATGTAGACTTCTTTGAACTGCTCCGGCTTCACGAATTCGCCGACGATGCGGTCGATTTCTTCATCAGAAGGCCACAGGTCTTTCAGTGTGACCGGCTTGCCGTCTTTGTCGTAACCCAAGGCATCCTGTTCGATGTCGAAGCGCACGGTACCGGCAATGGCGTAGGCCACAACCAGTGGCGGTGACGCCAGGAACGCTTGCTTCGCATACGGGTGGATACGGCCGTCAAAGTTACGGTTACCAGACAGTACTGCGGTTGAGTACAAGTCGCGGTCGATGATTTCCTGCTGGATTTTCGGGTCCAGCGCGCCAGACATACCGTTACAGGTGGTGCAGGCATAGGCTACGATACCGAAGCCCAGCTTTTCCATTTCTGGCAGCAGACCAGCTTCTTCCAAGTACAAGCGAGCCACTTTAGAGCCCGGTGCGAAGGACGACTTCACCCACGGCTTACGAACCAAGCCTAACTCGTTGGCTTTTTTCGCCACCAAACCAGCCGCGACCACGTTGCGTGGGTTAGAGGTGTTAGTACAAGATGTGATTGCAGCGATGATCACGGCGCCATCCGGCATCAGGCCTTTTTTCTCTTCTTCCAGGGCCTTGTCCAGATTTACGGCAATTCCACGCTCTTCCAACTCTGACGTTGCCACACGACGATGTGGGTTGGACGGGCCAGCCACGTTACGAACAACCGTAGACAGATCAAATTCCAGCACACGCTCGTACTGGGCTTCGGTCATTTCAGTAGCCCACAAGCCTGTTTCTTTCGCGTACTTTTCAACCAGATCCACTTGCTCCGGCTCCCGGCCGGTCAGCTTCAGGTAATCGATGGTCTGTTCATCGATGTAGAACATCGCCGCCGTAGCGCCGTATTCCGGAGTCATGTTAGAGATGGTAGCCCGGTCGCCGATGGTCAGGCTGGAAGCGCCTTCACCGAAGAACTCAAGATACGCCCCCACTACCCGTTCCTTACGCAGGAATTCAGTAATGGCCAGAACGATGTCCGTCGCGGTAATACCAGGCTGGCGTTTGCCGGTAAGCTTCACACCAACGATGTCTGGCAGGCGCATCATAGACGGCTGGCCAAGCATGACGGTTTCAGCTTCAAGGCCACCGACACCCACCGCGATAACACCCAGTGCATCAATGTGTGGCGTGTGGCTGTCGGTACCGACGCAGGTATCCGGGAAGGCAATCGGATGGCCGTCTTCGTCAGCACGGTTCTGGATCACCGGAGACATTTTCTCTAGGTTGATCTGGTGCATGATGCCGTTACCGGCCGGAATCACGTCCACATTATGGAAGGCAGTGCGTGTCCAATTGATGAAGTGGAAGCGGTCTTCGTTACGACGATCTTCAATCGCACGGTTCTTTTCGAAGGCATCGGGGTCAAAACCCGCCGCTTCAACCGCCAACGAATGGTCAACGATCAGCTGTGTAGGTACCACCGGGTTTACCTTGGCAGGGTCTCCGCCCTTCTCGGCGATGGCATCACGCAGGCCAGCCAGATCAACCAACGCGGTCTGGCCAAGAATATCATGACACACCACTCGCGCCGGGTACCACGGGAAGTCGAGATCGCGCTTACGCTCGATCAATTGTTTCAGGGAATCGGTAAGTGATTCCGCATCGCAACGACGAACCAGTTGTTCGGCCAGAATCTTCGATGTGTACGGCAGTTTGGCGTAGGCGCCGGGCTGAATGTCTTCAATAGCCTGGCGGGTGTCGTAGTATTTCAGGTCAGTACCCGGAAGCGGCTTTCTGTATTCGGTGTTCATCTCGTGTCCTCTAATTCGGAGATCGGCTCAGGCAAAATACGGTTGGGGTCTGCCCCCGAGGGGACAGACCCCTGCGGGGAGTCAGTAAATCCCTTTGATTGCCGGGCCTTTAGCTGCGCTTTTCAATCGGCAGCCATTCCTGATTTTCCGGGCCGGTATAGTCCGCGCTTGGGCGAATAATACGGTTCTTGGCGCGCTGCTCTTTCACGTGAGCAGTCCAGCCAGATACCCGTGACATCACGAAAATGGGGGTAAACAGTTCGGTCGGGATGCCCATGAAGTGGTAAGCCGAGGCATGGAAGAAATCTGCGTTACAGAACAGCTTCTTCTCACGCCACATAACTTCTTCACAACGCACTGAAACCGGATACAAAACGCTATCGCCCACTTCTTGCGCCAGCTTTTCAGACCACTTCTTGATGATGCCGTTACGCGGATCCGAATCGGTGTAGATCGCGTGGCCGAAGCCCATGATCTTCTCTTTACGCTCAAGCATACCCATCAGGCCGGCTTCGGCTTCATCCGGAGTCTGGAAGCGCTGGATCAGCTCCATAGCTGCTTCGTTGGCACCGCCGTGCAGCGGTCCGCGCAGGGAACCGATGGCTCCGGTAACACAGCTATGAATATCCGACAGCGTTGAGGCACACACACGAGCAGTGAAGGTAGACGCGTTAAACTCGTGCTCTGCGTACAGAATCAGAGACACGTTCATTACACGCTCATGCAGCTCGCTCGGCTTTTTGCCGTGCAGCAGTTCCAGGAACAGGCCACCGATAGAGTCGGATTCGCTGTTCGCGGTATCGATACGCACACCTTCGTGGGCAAAACGGTACCAATAGGTGATGATTGCGGGAAACGCTGCCAGCATGCGGTCGATTTTGTCGTCCTGCTCACTGAAATCGTTTTCCGTTTCCAGGTTACCCAACATGGAGCAACCGGTGCGCATCACGTCCATCGGGTGGGCGTTGCTCGGGATCTGCTCCAGAACGGTTTTCAGGGCGTCCGGCAGGGTACGCAGGCTCTTGAGCTTGGCTTTGTAGGCATCCAGCTCCTGCTGATTCGGTAGCTTGCCACGCAGCAGCAGGTAAGCGACTTCTTCGAACTGGGCATGCTCGGCCAGATCTTTCACGTCGTAGCCACGATACGTGAGGCCCGCTCCGGTTTTACCGACTGTGCATAGCGCTGTTTCACCAGCTACCTGGCCACGCAGACCTGCTCCACCTAGTTTCTTTGCTTCAGCCATGTTGGTCTCCCTCAATGTTCAGTTGTTAGAGTTTTAACGATTCAGTCTTTTTTCTGAGTGAACAATTCGTCCAGCTTCTGCTCGAAGTAGTGGTAGTTCAGGAAATCGTAGAGTTCCATGCGGGTTTGCATCAGGTCTACGACATCTTTCTGATCACCTTTTTCCAGAATGTTTTGGTAAACCGTCAGTGCTGCTTTGTTCATCGCACGGAAGGCACTGAGTGGGTACAGAACCATGGCGGCACCGGCTTCCGCCAGCTCAGCCTTGTTGTATAGAGGCGTAGCACCGAACTCGGTGATGTTCGCCAGAATCGGCGCATCGATGGCTTCGGCAAAGGCCTTGTAGTCCGACAGCTCGTGGACCGCTTCGGCGAAAATGCCATCCGCGCCGGCTTCGATGCAGGCTTTCGCACGATCAATCGCAGCTTCCAGACCTTCTTTCTGGAAGGCATCGGTACGGGCCATAATGAAGAAATCTTTGTCTTCACGAGCATCGGCGGCCGCTCGAATACGATCCACCATTTCTTCCTTAGAAACAATTTCCTTGTTCGGACGATGACCGCAACGCTTCTGGGCAACCTGGTCTTCAATATGAACCGCGGCCGCGCCTGCACGTTCCATCTCGCGAATGGTGCGAGCGATGTTGAAAGCGCCTCCCCAGCCTGTATCGATATCAACCAATAGCGGCACATCGGTGGCGGCAGTAATGCGGCGAACGTCTTCTACAACGTCGTTCATGCTGGTCATGCCCAGGTCCGGTAGGCCATAGGACGCGTTAGCAACACCACCACCTGACAGGTAAATGGCCTGATGCCCTACCCGCTCAGCCATCATGGCCGCGTACGCGTTGATCGTTCCAACGATCTGTAGCGGTTGGTTTTCTTTCAGAGCCTTGCGAAAACGAGCACCTGCGGAAATCTTAGCCATAACAATTACCTCTTAATCAGATGGTTAGAACGCCTTCTTGAATCTTTTTCTCAATATTTTGACGGGCGGCGTTGATGTGTCTTTTCATTAGAAATTCGGCGAGTTCACCATCACGCTGGGCAATGGCTTCGACGATGCTGCGGTGTTCACCCAGCGCCATATGGGGGCGCCCGGCGGATGTGCTTAATCGGTAACGATACATCCGCACCATGTAATAAAGATCGCCCAGAAGCATCTGGGCCAGCTTGGTGTTTCGACTACCGGTGGCAATGCGGTGATGAAAATCGTAATCACCTTCAGCTTGATAATAAGCTTGCCCCTGGGCTTCTTCGATCATCGCTTCATGGCTATCGAGTGTTGCCAACAAGTCCCGGATTTCGTCATCGGTCATGCGTTCGGCCGCTTGCCGAGCCGCCAGGCCCTCCATCACTTCACGAATCCGGTACAGCTCGATCAACTCATCCGCACTGACAGAGACCACCTTCACACCGGCATGGGGCCGACGAACCAGCAGACCCCGAGACTCCAGCCGACCCAGCGCTTCCCGGAGCGGCCCACGGGTCAGATTGAATCGCGAGCAAAGCTCTACCTCACCAATTTTCTCGCCCGGCGCCAGATCACCTTTAACGATTGCGGTTTGCAAACAATCGAATGCTTCGTCGGCGCGGGTTTGAGTTTGTAACTGCACTTCAGCCATGTTTTGTTAACAATCCAAGTAGTGATGCTTCGAAAACTACGCCTCAACACACAAATTGTCAACAATATGCCTTGCGGCGAAAGTCTAATTGTTAGCAGATCGACGGCCAAAATCGAGCGCCCTTCTTTTTATAGCCACTAAACCCTCCATTTAGGCACACAACTTCGCTACACTTAGCGCACTTTGTGGGAAGGCTCCCAACAAGCCCGAACTGAATAAAGGATGAACCCTATGATCAAGAAGTGCCTCTTCCCCGTTGCCGGTTACGGCACACGCTTCCTCCCGGCCACCAAGGCCATGCCCAAAGAAATCCTGCCGGTTGTAAACAAGCCGCTGGTTCAGTATGGCGTGGAAGAAGCGTCCGATGCGGGCATCCACGAGTTCGGGTTCGTGACGGGTCGCGGTAAACGCGCCATCGAAGACCACTTCGACATCAGTTACGAGCTGGAGCATCAGATTGCTGGTTCAGGTAAAGAAGGCCTGCTTACCTCAATCCGCGATCTGATTGACAACAACACCTTCGCCTTCACCCGCCAAAGCGAGATGAAAGGTTTGGGGCACGCCATTCTGACGGGCCGCAATCTGGTCGGTGACAACCCGTTCGCTGTGGTTCTGGCCGACGACTTCTGCGTGGGCCCGGAGGACGACGACGGTGTACTGAGCCAGATGGTGAAACTGTACAACCAGTTCCGCTGCTCAATTGTCGCCATTGAAGAAGTGCCCATGGATGAAACCCATAAGTACGGTGTGATTGCCGGTGAATCCATGAAAGACGGCCTGTACCGCATCACCGACATGGTTGAAAAGCCTGCGCCCGAGAATGCACCCAGCAACCTCGCGATCATCGGTCGCTACATTTTGACGCCGGACATCTTTGAAATTCTAGAGCGCACTCCCCCGGGGAAAAACGGCGAAGTGCAAATCACGGATGCCCTGCTGGAACAAGCCAAGAACGGCTGCGTACTGGCGTATCAATTCAAAGGCAAACGATTCGACTGCGGCAGCATTGATGGCTTTGTTGAAGCCACCAACTACGTGTACGAAAACATCTATAAGAAAGGCAAGTAAGGGCTTAGCCCCCTAGCAGCTGCAATACCATGCGCCGGTTATCCGCTGAAGCTTTACGGTACCGGCGCAGAATTTCCATCTCCTCATCAGACAATCGCACGCGCTCTATTTCCTGCTCCAGCTCTTTTAGCGCTTCCGCCAGACCGTCTCCGTTACTGACAACTAAGCCCGGCAACTCCAATTGGTCGGCATCGCTGTCCTCATTCATGTCCAGCATTTGTTCTAGCGGCGTTTCTGTTTTTACGCATAAATCCAGCAGCTCGGCAACGCCCGGGTAACTGCGCTGCTTCGGTCCAGGCGCTTCCCAGCGCTGAACCACGGTTTCCTCTACGCCACACATGGTCGCAATGTCGGAACAAGATAACTGGCCCGCTTCGCGGAGATAGCGCAAGCGACGATGAAATGTTTGCAGGTACCGCATCCTGTTGCCTCTGACCCGTTAGCTTTCGCTTAAAAAGCCTGAACTCATTACACGTATAGGAACTACACTATGCGGAAATGTAGCGTATATGTCGCTTTCGACACAACGTATTACTACGGATAGCGGGCACTGCAGAAAAATCCTGACCTCAATCTCTTGGCATTCTGCCGCAGACCGAGAACCAGATCACACTTCAGCTCACCCGATGGCAAATCGAGCCAGTAATCGGCCGCTTTAGACAACCCATCAACTATGGTTATTTATCGATCAACACAGTCAACCTAATAATAAGAAGAGACACCCTGCATGCCCAACAAAAAACGACTCGCTGTGACTACGGGCCTCCTCATCTGCGGTGGTGCGGGTCTAATATGGCTGCAGGCTGATAGCCTTGCGGGCCTTGAGGCAACTGAAGCCAGGCCGTGAATTCAGCGTCACCCTCGAAAAGTACCGTTTCATTCAGGGTGAGCCCATTCTGGTGGTGGCTTCCCTTACCGGCCCGCAGGTGATTGGGCACAACCTCTCAGCAACCCTGGAAACCTCGCCGGACCGCGATAAGGCGGACACGGCCACGCTGCAATCAACAAACGCAACAGGCTACTTCGAGGGTAGCCTCAGCTCAGACCACGAACCGGGTGAATATCGCCTCATTATTGAAGCCCGCGTGGATGGCCGCCCGGTTCGTCACGGGTCGTCTCTGACCATCGAGCCCGATCTTGGTGAGTTTGAAGGGCTCAGTTCAGCATCTATTGAAGGCAATGATCTAGTCATCCCCGTTCACTTCAGTGCGGAAACCTCTGGCTATTACTCACTGTCAGCGCAGCTGTACGAAGAGCAAACGCCGATTGCACTGCTGCAGACAGAAACCGCACTCGGCACTGGCCGGAACACGATCGATCTAATGGCCCACGGCAGCGTACTCGCCAATCACGAGGTCACAGGTACCCTGCAGGTCAGGCACCTGCAAATCCGACAGCTTCCCGCGCGCCCGGGCCTCCGAACGCACTACGCCTTCGGCCCGGATGCAGGCCACGAATTTTCACCGCCGGATCTCGACAGACTACGTGATGAGCCCGCGGTGGCACTGAACTCGCCGACCTTGCGGTGAGCATTGCCTACAACGACAGCTGGTATAACTGGCCAGTTAAACAAGCGATAAAAGCGTTCACCGGGATCGACCCCAAACCCGATAATCTCGGCGTCGTGAATGATTTGCAGACCAACGTTGCCCGGAATCTGGCGATGAACCCCAACACCATTCCGCGCCTGCGGTTTGTCGGTGGCGGCTCGTCTTACGGGGGCATCACCAAACCGTTCATCGACGGGAAAGACGACGGTGTCGTGCCTACGCATTCCGCCTGTGGCGCGACTCGGGCAACCGGCATCGATTCCTGCTCACGTTCCCTCAGCATGGCCGGTAAAGTCTCCAATCAGAATGGCCCTGCCGGTCTCTGGTATAACCATTATCCCGTGTTGATGACCGAAGGAGCCAACCACAGCGATGTCATTAACAACCACTCGGGCAATATCGCGGTACCCGTGGTAAACGATACGGTGCTGAACGGCTTACAAATCAATTTTGCCAGCCGTACCTACAACAAGCGGGCACGGTGGCAGTTCTGGGGTTCAGGCGATCAGTATGTTGAGGTACCAGGCTCGGACCAGACCAGCATGTCTAATCTGCTCTACTCCACTCTAAACAATTAAAACAACCCCACCGGCTCATGGACGAGCCACTCCCCCCCTCGGTTTTCGCTGCTTTATTTTTTAGCGTCCTAACGATAGATTGGTCCACCTTTTTTATCGATGCAGGCTTTGCTTATCCATGTCTGACGCTCACAAATCCGACCTTCTATTAGTTATTGTCACGCTTTTGGCGGCAGTCGGCTGGATGTTTTCCAAAGAAGCGGTATTGATGATGCCGCCACTGTTGTTTATGGCCGTTCGCTTTTTGGTTGCAGGTGGCGTGTTATTTCTTTTGGCCCTACCCGCTTTGCGCCGCCTGAGCATGGATCAAATTCAACGCAGCATTGGTGTTGGGGCCGTGTTCGGGATTGCCATGACCTGCTGGATTATGGGGCTTTTTCACGGCGACAGCATGGGCGAAGGCGCATTTCTAACCAGCTTGGGAGTGGTCATAGTCCCCATGCTCGCGCGCGTGGTATTTAGTGAAGCGCAGCCGATCAGCACATGGATAGCGATACCCATTGCCATATCGGGCCTGGCTCTGCTTTCGCTGGAAAACGGTTTCAAACCAGACCCTGGCCAGCTCTATTTCGTGATGGCGGCGTTTATTTTTGCTCTCTATTTTACCCTGAACACCCGGACGGCTAACCAACGAACCGTGGTAAACAAACACGGGGAAACCATCGAGAAAAAGAAAGTACCCGCCCTTCCACTCACTGCCATGGCACTCCTGACCGTGGGCGCAGTGACATTGGCTGAATCGGCTATCACGGAAACCTGGGTGGCAACCTTCACCAACCCGCCGCCAATCTTGTACGTATGGGTATTGGCCAGTGCCCTCATCGCCACTGCCGGACGCTTTTTACTGCAAACCTATGCGCAAAGTCTGTCAGCGCACAGCCACGGGGTGGTGATTCTGATTTTGGAGCCAGTATGGGTCGCGCTGTTTGCCGCTGTGTGGTTTGACGAGACCATGACGCTTCTCCAAATCGGCGGTTGCGCCCTTATATTTGCGGCTTTATTAGTCAATCGCTGGAGTGCGGTGCGGCGTGCGATGAAAGGCCTGATCAAAGTGAAAAATACTACTCAAAGTAGTTGACCAGTAACGGGATAATCAGTATATTTCGTCCCCGTTGCAGGACATAGGACCATAGCTCAGTTGGTTAGAGCGCTACCTTGACATGGTAGAGGTCCCCAGTTCGAATCTGGGTGGTCCTACCACTTTTCAATAAGTGAATTATTTACTGCAGCCCAATCTCGATGTTTTCTTAGGAACTCCCCCGCATACCATATCGCTCTGGACACTAGTAACCACTAGTTAACCAACAAGCTAATACAATCCAATTCATTGGCGACATGATCACCGAGCGCTTTCTAGCCGTTACGCTTGTCATAATTTCGTTTATTGAAGCTAAAAGCGCTCCACCCGATAGGGCCCCATGTCGACATCAGGGGTTTCGCCATCCATCATCTGTCCCAGCAGCTTCCCGGTAACGGGACCTAGAGTAAACCCCTGATGGCCATGACCAAAGGCAACCCAGAGCCCCGGCAAATCCGCTACCGGACCAATGACCGGCTTCATGTCCGGCGTGCAAGGCCTTCCTCCCATCCAGGGCGTCGGGTCGAGGCGATCGCCCAATGGAAAAAACTCACGTGCCGCCGCTTCAGCAGCGGCCAACTGGCGATAGCTTGGTGGTGACTCTTGGGCGGTAAGCTCGGCTCCAGTGGTCAACCGAATGCCCGCCCGCATCGGTGCCAGCAAGTACCCGACCTCAGCATCCAACACCCAGTGCGTTAACACTGCGCCGCGACGGGGGGCGTAATGCATGTGATGCCCTCGCTTGACAAACAGCGGTACGGCTGGGCCCTGCTTTGCCAACCACTGGGCTGACCATGGCCCCATTGCTAGTACGACCTGTCGGGCGACAACATCCTTGCCATCGATCGTAGCCTGCCAGCCTTCGCCCTTGCGACTCAGTTCTTGCAGCGAGCCACGAACGAGTTGGCCGCCCAATGCTTTGAAGGACTCTGCGTATGCCGCAACTAGCGCACCCGGGTCTATCGCTGTCCAGGGTTCGATCCAATGGATCGCCCCGACCAACCGCTCAGTAAGATTTGGCTCCATCCGCCGCAACGCTTTGGCATCCAACGCCCGAAACCGAACCCCAAAACGTGAAGCAATTTGCTCCGCGTCCTGACGCGCAGCCTCAAACGCCTTTACCGTGCGAAAAACCTCCAGGTAGCCCTCTTTGCGGATCAACGTGTCTGCATTCGCTGCGGAGATCATCTCTGCATGACTGGACTGTGCGCGCCGGATCAAAGCTGCGTACTCAGGCACGAGCCGCTCATAGCGGTCAGGCGCCGAGTTGCGCCAGTACTGCAACAACGGTACAGCGGACTCAACGAGCGCTCCCGGCCGATAGCGGATATCAACGCGGCGATTGGGCAGCACTCGCACCAACGTCATCAGGTCACGAGGAAAGGCGTAGGGACGTACCGCTTCACTCTGAATAATACCTGCATTACCAAACGATGTTTCCCGGCCCGGCTCACAGCGATCCACCAGCGTCACCCGATGTCCCCGGGCTTGCAAGTGCCAAGCGGCCGAAACACCAACCATGCCAGCACCCAGAACGACAATATCGTGGGGCATCCTAATTACTTCCCAGCTTGTTTAATGGTCTCGCACCAAGGCACACCCTGCCAACGCTGTCGGAACCATGCGACCATTATGGACGCTATAAGAAAGAACCCGAGGTACCCGAATATCGGATAGACCATTCCGACCAGACTGACAAACCCGAGCAAGCTGCAAACAAAGGCAACCAAACCCGTGCCGACAGAGGCCAGCCGAAAAACACCGGTACCTTTGGGCACGAAGCGGGCGATGAACGAATAAAGCATACCCACCGCAGTGTTAAGAATCATTGCCAGGATCACCAGAGCGACGAAAGTCGACAAAACCGGAGAGACCTCGCCAACCAGCAGCAGTGTCGGCATTGCCGCACCTGCCACCGTGTCTAAGCGCGACAACAACCCTAGGCCGAGAATTAACATCAGGCTTCCCAGAATTAAACCTCCGAGCAATCCACCCCAGGCCGCGCCTCGCTCGTTGCTGGCCATGCCGCCCATAATCGCTAGAATCGGCACCCCGGCAACCACGTTATACGATACGTAAAGTAAAGCTCCAAGCCACCAGTACTGAGCGCCGGCGACTTGAGCGGAGGCCAGGCTCTCAATGGCCGCGATATCGGCTTCGCGAGTATATATGGCATAGACAGCCACACCGAAAGATGTCAGCACCAGCAAGGGGGTTATTGCGCCAATAAGAGCGATTACCCGGCGAATATCCAGGCATACGATTGCCACTACCAGAATCGTCGCGAGTGCGCTGCCAACTAACACAGGTATACCGAACTGCTGATCAAGAAGAGCGCCGGCACCAGCCAGCATCACGACTGTCACGGCGAACATGAAAAAGGTAATCAGACCGTCAACCATCTTGCCAAAAAGGGGGCCACAGATACCGTAAACAACTTCTTTATGGGATGTTGCTTGCAAGCGTTTACCCATACCGGCCAGAGCCATGCCGATAAAAACGAATACTGCCGCACTCAATAGAGTGCCAGCCAGGCCCCAGAGACCAAAATTAACGAAAAAAACCAGTATTTCCTGACCAGAGGCAAAGCCCGCTCCAACCAAGACACCTACAAAAGCACCCGCAATTTTGAACATCTCTTTCATAACCTGCGACTCCTTCTTGTCGTTATGGTAGTTGCCGAGGTTTCAGCCTTCTCTGGATTGTTCGGCCTCTCCAACCCAAGCCTGCACCTCCACTTCCACATCGACACCCAGAGCCAGACCAGCAGTTACGGTCGAGCGCACTGGCAGACCGGCTTCAAAATAACGCTTGTACACCTCATTGAAACCGGCAAAGTGGCTCATATCGGAAAGCCAGACAGTCGCCTTAATTACCTGTGAGTAATCCGCCCCACAATGCTTCAGAGTTTCACCGATGCGGGTCATCACCGCTTCCGTTTGCTCTTCAATAGTGCCTTGAATGACTTCTCCCGCAGCGGTCATCGGTATCTGCCCTGAAAGCATTAAAAAGCCACCTGCACGAACGGCACGGGAGAACGGAAAGGGCAATTCACTGGGGTAACGCACTAGGCTTGAACTCATCGATTATGATCTCTCGGGCGAATTAATTCTCTAATTAGAGAATATCAGATATGAGAACTTTAAAGTCAAGGTGCAATCGAGATAAACTATCTCCTATGACGAAACTGCCCAATCACCAGAACACACACTCTCTTGCAGACAGAGTCGATGTCGGCGCGCGCCTGCGGAAACATCGCAAAGAGCAGAACATCACGTTAAAGCAGCTTTCCGAACAATGTGGTGTTGCTCTATCGACACTTTCCAAGATGGAGCTTGGGCAGGCGACTGTGAGCTATGACAAACTAGCCGCGGCAGCTCGCGCTTTGAAAATTGACCTCTCACAATTGTTCACGACAGAAAAGCACCGCACCTGTCCCGAACAGCCAACCGTCGTAACGGACAGAATTGATGAATTAACCGGTTATGGAACCGGCAGCTATGAATATCACATGGTGGCCGGTGACTTTCCAGGGCGCAGCATGACGCCACTGTACGCTCGCATCATCGCCCGTGAGCTCAGCGAATTTGATGATTTCGTGCGCCATCCAGGGCAAGAATTCACAATGGTTCTATCGGGGCGCATCCGCATTCAGTTTGAAAACGGTGAGCATATCAGCCTTGGCGAGCGCGAAACGGCATATTTCAATAGCGAGATTGGCCATGTGTATCTAACGGAAGGCGACGCCGAAGCGGAAGTCATTGCCGTTATGTCTGATCGCCGAATGGCCGAAGAGAAACCAACCACCTAAACCGGCATCCCCATAGAGAATTCACCTCCACTTCGCCCTCCCGGCAAACTCCGCGGGCAGCGGATACTGCCCCATTTCCAAATCCGAAAAACCTCCCAATACGCACAAAAACTGTACATAAAAATGGTAGGCAACCCATCGGCGGCTGTTCTTATCAATGAAGGCACTGAAACCTGTAAACAATCAAAACACACCGGACGACTATGGGTGTGCCGATTAGAAGGAATTCAGCGTGGGAACTGGCAAAAAGTGTATTTGTGCAGCGGGAATAATGGCCCTGGCGGTGATCTCAGACCACCCTTCGGTACTTGAAACCAAATACCTGGATCGGTTTTACTATTACTACTGGGCTTTCTATTTCGCCCGGGATTACGTGTTGCTGGCTGGATTCTGAGCCTAACCCTCACGCTTTTCCTCTTCTCGCTCTTCTTTTTCAAGCTGTGCTTTTCGAGCACGGATTTTTTCCAGCTTCTCTTCCGGGATTTTCATATTCGCGCTGTCCCGGAGAAACAGCAGGCTACCTATCACCATCGCAAACGCAGCCAAAATGAATAACCATCCTATGAGCGGCATCTTTATTCTCCTTCTTGGCATCTCTGCACAGTGTACACTCTACCCGCTAATTGGTTAACTCGGTGCGAAATCACTTGTCCGCCGCGTAGTCGATTCGTACCATTGCTCCGTCAACCGCCCCCTGCAGGTAACCCGATGCGCAAACAGATTGATATCACCGTCAATGCCACCCAAACCGCCGTGGATGCCCTAGCGCAGGCGTCGGATTTACCCAAACAGCGAATCAAGGATGCCATGGCGAAAGGGGCTTGCTGGTGGTTGCAGAAGGGGAAACGGGTTCGGCTGAGAAAAGCGAAACGGGAATTAACACCGGGCACCCGCATTGAGCTGTTCTATGATGACGCGGTGTTGGCCCGTGAACCAGAAACCCCAACGCTCATCGAAGACAAAGGTCGTTACAGTGTCTGGAATAAGCCTCATGGGCTCCTATCCCAAGGCTCCCAATGGGGAGATCATTGCAGCCTGCTGCGCCTCGCGGAAGTACAATTAAACCGCGCTTGTTTTCTGGTCCACCGCCTGGATGCGGACGCGGCAGGATTAATGCTCGTTGCCCATGATGGCCAGGCGGCAGCGGCCCTATCTACCCTGTTTTCAAGCCGGGCCATGACCAAAATCTATTGTGCACGGGTTACCGGACAACTGTTCGCCCAAGACACTAAAATTGACGCGCCTATTGATGGCAAAGCATCGGTAAGCCACGTCACGACCATTAAAGCCGATTCCGAAACGAATACAACGCTGGTAGAAGTCAAAATTGAGACCGGCAGAAAACACCAGATACGGCGTCATCTGGCTAAGATTGGACATCCAATTGTGGGCGATCGGATTTATGGCATGAAAGCTCCTTCAGAACTCCAGCTGGTGGCCAAACACCTGACCTTCGATTGCCCGCTACAAAAGCACCCGGCTCGCTACACTCTTGAATGCGAGCCGCCGGTCAACAACTAAGACAGCCTTCAACTTGTCAGCTTTTTATACAGCTGTTCTCGACGCCCGCACCAAATACTACGTAACACTCTGTTTTAAAGAATAAAAAATAAACCTAAAAACATGGCACGCGGCATGCTGGTATTCCCTTACGCTCAAACTTATAACGGGCGATTTCGCATAAAATGGAACGAGGGATCCAACCATGAACCTAAAAAAACTATTCTCAGGGCTTCTGCTGGGAGCATCCATAGCTCTATCGCCGGCGCATGCAGCCCCCATTCTCAGTGACATCGTATTTGTTGTCGATGAGTCGGGCTCTATGGGTAATGTTCAAACCAACCTAAGAAACAACATTGGCCTGTTTGCCAGCATATTGACCAGTACCGGACAGGTTGATGCTCAGTACGGATTGGTAGGGTACGGAAGCGGATCGCCCGCCCCTAGGATGATCACAGACTTTACCGATGCCACCAATTTCTCTTCGGCAGCACAAGGCCTAAGGACCAACGGCTCTTCCGAACCAGGCTACACCGCTACGGCGTTTGCGCTCAACGAATTAGACAGCCAAACAAATCTATTCTCTTTCCGCGGCAATGCAGTCAAGAACATCATCATTTTGACCGACGAGCCTTCCAATGGAGACTTCGCCTCCCGTGGAGCTGTCGGTGGTCAGGCTGTTTCAGAAAGCGTTCTGGGTGGCCTGCTGACCAGCAATAACGCTCTCTACAATGGTGTACTTCGCAACGACAGTACCATCAGCTCTTACTCGCAACTGATTACGGATCATGGAGGAACAGTTTTCGACCTGAATTTGTTCAATACCAATGACCAGAACGTTGTTCAGCAGTTCGTCACTGACTTCGCAAACAAAAAACTGCAGGAAACACTGGATTTCTGCCAACTCAATCCAACGGATCCAGCATGCCAGCCATCCGCTTCCGTGCCTGAGCCGTCATCTTTGGCTCTCATCGGCCTGGGTCTAGTAGGGCTCGGGCTCCGAGCGCGCCGTAAAGCAATTACTGCGTGAGTCCAACTGGAAGTTAATAAAAACGGCCGACACATATGGGTCGGCCGTTTTTATTACGCTGTGCACGTATCGTACTCAGACCTTATAAAAATCCCGATACCAGTCCACGAAGTTGGCAATACCCTCTTCTACCGGTGTGGACGGCTTGTAGTCTACATCGTTGATCAGATCATCAACATTGGCGTAGGTAGCCGGCACATCACCGGGCTGCAGCGGCAGCAAATTCTTCTGCGCCTTCTTACCCACTCGCTCCTCGATAATTTCAATAAACCGGGACAGCTCAACCGGGTTATTGCTACCGATGTTGTAGATACGGTAAGGCGCCTTACTGGTGCCGGGGTCTGGCTGAGCTCCTGACCATTCCGGGTTTGGCTCTGCCACGTGGTCCAGCGTGCGGATTACGCCTTCAACGATGTCATCAATGTAGGTGAAATCGCGGCGGTGCTGGCCGTGATTGAACACATCAATCGGCTCGCCCGACAGAATTTTCTTGGTGAAGATAAACAGTGCCATATCCGGACGCCCCCAAGGGCCGTAAACGGTAAAGAACCGTAAACCGGTGGTTGGCATGTTGTACAGATGGCTGTAGGTGTGGGCCATCAGCTCATTGGCCTTCTTGGAGGCTGCGTACAAGCTCAACGGGTGGTCCACGTTATCATGCACGGAAAACGGCATGGTTTCGTTAGCGCCGTACACAGAACTGCTGGACGCATACACCAGATGCTTCACGTCGTTGTGACGGCAACCTTCCAGAATGTTGGTAAAGCCCACTAAATTGGCATCGATGTAGGCGTGGGGATTCTCCAGTGAATAGCGCACGCCAGCTTGGGCTGCCAGATGCACAACACGCTCTGGCTTGTGCTCGCGGAACAGCGCTTCCATTGCTTCCCGATTCGCAACGTCTTCACGCACTTCGGTAAAGCCCGGCTTATCCAGCAACCGCGCCAATCGCGCTTCCTTGAGGTTGACGTCGTAATAGTCGTTAACGTTGTCCACACCAATCACTTCATCACCGCGATCCAGCAGCCGATGAGCCAG